>SXGT01599054.1_pt1 | contig 44360 bp, 32 predicted proteins | sample 3176221 | NCBI WGS metagenome assembly SXGT01 (sample SAMN11356862, study PRJNA531348) | freshwater metagenome | isolation source: freshwater sample F1-120 | place: China: Fuxian Lake, Yuxi | collected 2017-12-25 | reverse complement strand
GCATGCCGCGGACGCGGTGCGCGAGGGCGCCGCACCGAGCGCACCGAGCGCGACGAGCTCACCCCGCGTCCGCGCCGCGCCGAGCGCCAGCCACGCCCCCGCGCCGCTGCACACGGGTACGAGCGGCAGGCTGCGGCTCACCCTGAGGGGCCACGCCACACCACCTTCGTCGGTGGCCGCGCCGACGGCGCAGACCACCAGCATCGTCAGGAGCGCCCCCGCGAGCCCACGCAAGGCCGTGTCGCGCCCCCACGGAGAACGGAGGAGGCTCAGCATCGCGAACACGCTACCATCCCTTCGAAACCTGGAGCGGGGTACCGGGTTCGAACCGGCGACATCCAGCTTGGGAAGCTGGCACTCTACCAACTGAGCTAACCCCGCGTAGCGCGTCGCTCCATTGGTAGAACGGTGGGGGCGAAAGATCAAGCGACCGCGGCCCTTTGACAGGTCCCACCTCCTGGTTACACTTCGATCGCCGCGTCCTCGGGGAGTCGTCTCCCCGGGAATGGTCCGGTGGAGCCTCTCCACGGGGCGCGGCAGGACTCGGGCCGCTCGACTCACGAACGAACCCGCCAGCGGACTGGCACCACGCTCGCAAGGCGAGCGTCCCCATCACGAACACCCGCCCCGTGCGCGCCACGTCTCGTGTCCACGCACCGCCCGGGTGCCGGCTCATGGCCGGAGGAGGAACCATCACATGCAAAGTACGAGTTGGTCGCGTCGGAGGTGCAGACGCGCAGTCACGCGTTGACCGCCGACCCGGCTCGTGACCGGCCCGGGTGACGAGAGAGTCACCCGGGCCTGGTTTTTCCATTCAACCGACGCGGACACGCGGGCGCGGCGCGGCGATCTCCTCCACGAGACGGAGCGTCTCGCGGGGGTCGTCGCATCCGACGAGCGCATCGAAGATCTCGGCGCCGCGAGGGTCCCCCTCGAGGAGGAGATCGAACGCGTCCCGCCGCGGCGGGCGTTCTCGCCGTTGAGGACGCGCGGGCGGCGACGGCGGCGGCGTACCCCCGAGGGTGTCCCAGAGCTCCTGCGCCGCCCCGCTCACGACGCGGGTCACCGCGTTCTCGCGCAGGAGGCCGCCGAGGGCGCCGGCCAGGTCGGCGTGGACGCGCGTCCGGGTGAGCGTGCCCGAGATCGAGACGGGGACGCGGACACCGCCGACGAGGGACGCGGGCACGAACAGGAGGGGGCTCGCCGCGAGGTACGCCCTCGGGAGCGTCACGCACAGATCCCCCTGGAGCGCGCCGTCCAGCCCGACGTGGAGATCTCCTTCGACCGCGGCGCAGGCCGCGCGGGCGGAGATCTCTGCCACGTGCAGACCGTGTCTCCCGAGGGCGACGCGGCACCGGAGGGGCTCGATTCCCGCGGTCGGCGGAGCCGGGAGACCGAAGGATCGAAGGCGCGCCTCCACCCGCCGGAGCACCGGATAGTCCGGGCTCGACAGCATGAACGATCCGCGCGCGTCGACGTGGGCGGTGGCGTCGCGGCGGTCCACCCGGAGCTCTCCGCCGAGCTTGCCGCGGACGTGGTCGTCGAGGCGCTTGCCGTCGCGGCGTGCGGGGAGCGAGGCGAGGTCCACGCCGGCGCACATCAGCGCGACCGTCAGGGTCCCGTCGCCGGCGAGGCTCGCGAGCCCGGACGAAGCGAGGACACCCTTCGCCACGCGAGCCCGGAGGTGATGCCAGACCAGGCGCGCACGATCGACCCGGAAGTGAACGCCCACGTCCTCCAGGCGGAGACCAGGCCATTCGGGGCGCGACGCCATCTCCAGCCGGACGTGCGCCGCGGTCGCCCGTCCACGGAAGACCACCGCGTCCATCGGACCCGCGAGCGAGGCCTCGAAGGTGACCTCGTCCCCGTGGGCTGGCGTCACCTCGTGGAGCAGACCGGTCGCGAGGGCGTCTTCCGCCCGGATCCTGCCCCGCGCGGTCGAGCCGTCGAGCCTCGAGATCTGGCCCTCCCGATGCAGGGCGAGGTCGACGAGGACATCGGTCCCTCGCGGCGAGGAGACGGCGATCTCCGCGCGGAGGCGGTCCCCCCCCTGCACGTCGATCTCGCCTTCGAGGGCGAGGTCCGGTGGGAGCCCGAGGTCGGGCCGCGCGAGGAGGGGCGCGAGCACGCCGGCGCCGATGCGTGCAAACTGCACATGAACGAGCGACGTGCCGGGCGGAGCGCCGTCGAAGGGCACGCGGCCGCGGACGGAGACGCGCCCGCCGTGACACGAAGCGTGGCCGTCCTCGATGACGAGGCCCTCCCCGTCGATCCGCACGCGCGCCGCCGCGTCCGAGAGCACGAGCGTCGGCGCCGGGTCGCCCTCGCCGTCCAGGTGCACGAGCCCGGCGCGCACCGTGCCCTCGAGGGTCGCGACGCCGCCCGGATCCACCGCGAGGTGCATGCCCTCCGTCGACATCAGCCCGTCCCCGCGCGGCAGGATCGGCCCGGTGAACAGGCCGAGCGCGCGCGCATCCGCGAACGAGAGGGATCCGCCGAGATCCCCCTCGACGCGGGCCCGGGAGCCTCGCCACGCGAGCGTGATGTCGGAACGTGGCGTCCGCGCGTCGAGGACCCCGGTCCACGTCGTCGCGGTCAGGTGTGCGTCGACCGTGGCGCGCGTGTCCGCGGGCAGGGCCGCGGGCACGGCCCGGCCGAGCGCGCGCGCCAGGAGGACCGCCCAGGGCGGAGACAGGTCGACGACGCAGATCGTGACGTCGTGGTCCTCGAGCGAACCTGGCGAGAGCCGGGCCGCGATCGTCGCGCGCCCGCCACCCTCGAGGTTCGCGGTCGCGCGCAGGTCGGCGCCAGACGCGCCCGCGTGGAGAGATCCGCGGAGCTCGTGGAGCCTGAGGGGCGGGAGGAAGCGCTTCTGGCCGGGCGCGCGGACGGATACGGACGGTGCGACGAACGTCGCCTCCACCACCGGCCTCGCGACGTCGCCGTGGGCTCGCGCCTCCACGCGCACGACCGCGTCGCCGAGATCGACGGCCCTCGCCATTTCGGCGAGCCACGCGGGCGGGAGGTCGGCGACCGCGAGCGTCCCGCCCAGCGAGGCGACCTCGACATCGCCGGACGCCGTGACGCGTGCGCCCAGATCGGCGGACGAGCGCGCGGTGTCGAGCCTGAGGGAGACCTGGCTCGAGCGTGTATCGTGCGCCAACGTGCCCCACAGCACGAGGTCCGGTGGCAGCGGGATGCGCGGCGCGAGCGCGCGGCCGGTCAGCGCGGCGACCGCGTCGACGAAGTGTCCCGCGCGCGCGCCGTCGATCTCGAGGCTCGCGTGCCGCAGGACGGTGTCCCCCTCCAGATCCCCGCTCGCCGCGAGGCGGATCGACGCACGCCCCGCCTGAAAGGCCCCACGCCGGATGGACCAGTCCGTCTCGCCGACCCGGACGATCACCTCCCCGTCGAGCGGGGTCTGTCCGGCCCCCGCGACCGTGCCCTGCGTCGACGTCCAGGTCGCGCCCCGGACGACGAGCGTGCCCGACACCCAGTCCGCGCCGCGCTCCCCCTCACGATCGCGTCGAAACGAGACGGGCGCTTCGAACCGCGCCGCCGCGTCCCCGGCGACGAGCGCGCCCTCGAGGCTGGCGAGCGCCACCTCGGGACGGCCGGCGAGCGCCCCGCGGAGGATCTCGAAGGTGGCCGTGCGCACCTCCAGCCGCATCCGAGGGCCGAGCGGGAGCGTGGCGTGGGCGACGCGGAGGAGCGGGCCGTCGACCGCGATCTCGCGGACGTCGGCGCGGGGACCGAACCTCCCCTGGAGCCACTCGCGCACGCGAGGCACCCCGAGCGAGAGGAGCGCGTTGGCCAGGCCGTGCAGCACCTTGCTGGTCGCGCCGCGCGAGCGCGGACGGGACGCTCCGCGTGGACGAAAACGCGCATACCAGGCCACCCGCTCACGGTAGCCCACGGTGCGGGGGGTTGCCCTCGGGAGCGGGCGCCGCGAAAATCGCTCCCCCCGGGGCGCCTTTCGTGTCATCATACCCGCGCCGCTTCGGCCTTCAGGACTTGCCGCCCGCCTTCCGGGGGCGGCACTCGGCACGCGAGGAGACGCTCATGAAGAAGATGGATTGGCTTCGCTACGGGCTCACGTCGTTCATGGTCACGGGGTTCGCCACCGGGGCGACCCTCGCCGGCTGCAGTGACGACGCAACGGTCACGCCGGCGAAGGACGGCGGCACCGCCGACACGGGTCCGGTCGCCGACACCGGCGTCACGACGCCCGATACCGGCGCGGCCGACACCGGCCCGAAGGACAGCGGCCCGACGCCCAAGCCCGCCACGCTCTACGCGGTGAACGCCGCCGTGGACATCGGCAACAGCGTCGATCGCTTCACGGGTGGAGCGATCCGCTTCTGCTACGTCATCAAGGGCCTCGGCGTCTCCTCCGGCCCAGCCCGCCCCGACACCGCGGTGGGTGTCCCCATCGGCACCGGCGGTCCGTTCCCCCCCCCCACGTCGCTCCAGACGTTCGAGCTGACGCCGGTCATCATCCTCGCCGAGAACCTCGCGCAGCGTGGCATCTTCGCGGACTCGGGCGCGCCCCAGCCCGACTGCACGAAGCTCCTCCCGGTCGACCCCGGTGGTCCGGACGGTGGCGTCTCCGCGCCCGACTCGGGCCTCACGCTCAACAAGGACTTCTACGTCCTCGACACGATCCCCTCCGGCACGCTGAAGGACGACCGCTCGTACATGCTCCTCCTCACGGGGTGCAGCGGCGACTCGACCCAGTCCAGCAACTGCGGCTCGGGCTTCGTCACGAACCCCGGCACCAAGGGCACCCTCAAGGTCTCGGTGCTCGAGCTCGATCGCAACGCTCCCGCGACCGCGACGGGTGCCGGCTTCCAGGTCGTGCACGGGTCGAGCGCGCTCGCCGCCCTCTCCTACCCCGTCAAGCCGGTCATCCTCAACGGCGGGACGCAGAGCGCGCTCACGCCAGGGGGTCAGGTCAACTTCCAGAACATCTCCCCGAGGGTCGACGTCCCCAGCTTCAACGGCGGCTCCCCCCAGGACGGCGGCGCGCTGTTCGGGAACATCAACCCGGACGGTGGGCCTGTGACCGATCTGCAGCCGCTCAACGGCCCGCAGAGCATCTCCCAGGTGACGGGCATCCCTGATCCCAGCGTCGGCTTCGCGGCCGGTAGGAGCCACACGATCGTCATCCTGGGCGATCCGTCCAAGCCGTTCGCACCTGGCTTCGACGCCGGCGTGCCGCTCAACGGCTTCCGCGGCGTCCACCGCCTCGGCTTCCCCAACAAGTAGCGAGAGGGGCGCCAGGAGCTGAGCACTGGGCTCATCTCCGAGCGCGTCGAGCCTCTCTTGGGCACCCCGGGCTGACGCGCTGCAGCCCGGGGCGGCGACCTGGTCACCCGCCGTCGGGTGTGGGGGGCGAGCACGGGGACTTCTTGAAGTCCTCGAGCTTGTGGAGGACGATCGGGTCGCCTTCCTTCCGTGACCGGAACAGGCAGATGTTGCTGCCGTCACCGGGCTGGAGCGTGATCGTGATCGGCTTCGTCAGCGAACCGCCCAGGGCCGCGCAGAACGATCCCGTTCCGCCCGCCGTCGTGCTCGCGTCCGTCGTGCCGGCACCACCTTCCCCGCTGGCGTCGGCGCCTCCGCCCGCGTCGGACGTCGAGGCGGCAGGCTTCGCGTTCTGATCGATGATCCCCTGAAGGATCAAGGGGTCGATGGTGATCGGGCGCCCGCTGATGCTGTTCGCCTCACCGAGCACGTCGATGAGACCGAGGTTCGCGTTGAACTGCGCCCCGACCACCTTCACGTCGTTCGCGTTGATCGACGCGCCCACCGTCTCGGACCTCGAGAACGAAGCGGGCACCTTCGGGTTGGTGGCCGCCGCGTCCCAGCCCTTGAAGGCCTGCAACTTCAGCGTGAGCTTGCCCCCGCCGCTCTCCGGTACGAACTTCACGTCGGCGTAGAAGCGAAGCACCTTCGCGACGTCGTCGTTGGAGAGGACGGTGATGCAGCTCGCCTGGTACGTGCCTTCGATGAGCTCCGTCGGCGGGCGGGCGTCGGCGGGCGGGGCGATCGTCGCGTCCGACGAGGGCAGCGCGCTACGTGCGTCCGCGGTGCTGGAGAGGAAGTCCTGGTACTGACCCGAGGGGTTGGGGCACCCGCCGAGGACGGTGGTCGCGACGGCGACGGCTCCGGAAAGGCCAGAGGCGGCGCGGACGACGACGTGGCGCGTTCGCATGGGCGTAGCATTCGGGAAAAATCAGCGCTTGGCAACCGCGGAAATGGCCTATTGTCGCACCATGCGTCGCTTCCGGCACCTCACGCTGTTCCTCCTCCCTCTCCTCGCGACGACCGCGATAGGGGTGGAGGCGCGCGCCGGCGGGTACCTCTCGGCCCGGTTCGGCACCGACCACGGGACGCCCGCGATGGCCAACCCGTACGCGATCTACTACAACCCCGCGGCCCTCGGCGGGACGCACGGAACCACGATCGCCGCCGACGGGACGTTCGCGTACCGATACGTGAAGTATACACGTATCGACACGTCACCCTCGTCCGCGACCGCCGAGGCGTTCCCTGGCTCGCGCGACGCCAACACCGGCGATGCGAGGCTCGGCAACCTGCTCGCCAGCCCGTTCCTGGGCTTCTCGACGGATCTGGGCGGCGGCCCCTTCCGCCTGGGCGCGGGCGCGTACATCCCGTTCGGCGGAAGCGCGAAGTGGGACGCGTCGCCACAGATCGCGGGCGTCCCGGGCTCGAAGGACGGACCGCAGCGCTGGCAGAACATCAGCGGGCAGATCTCGGCGATCTACGCGACGGTCGCGGCGGCGTACGTCATCGAGCAGGCGAACCTCTCGATCGGCCTCAACGGCAGCTTCATCCTCCACCGCATCGAGACGCTCCGCGCGCGCAACGCGGACGGCAGTGACGACACCGTGACCGGCACGGGCGGGCTCGTCGAAGGGCGCTCGTACCTCAAGGCGAGCGGCGTGGGCGGCGGCGCCGCGCTCGGCGTGTACTGGGCTCCGAAGGCGATGAACGAGCGCCTCCGCCTCGGGCTCTCGTACACGAAGTCGACGTTCGGCGACACGCGCATGTCGGGCGATCTGTCCACGGTCTTGTCCGCGAGCCAGCCCGGCCCGGCCGAGAAGGTCGACTTCCTGCAGACGTACCCCGACGTGATCCGCCTGGGCGTGGCCCACCGCTTTGCGGACAGCAAGCTCGAGGTCCGCGCCGACGGCCAGTACGAGCGCTGGAGCGTCTTCAAGAACCAGTGCGTCGTCCGTCCCGGCAAGGACTGCCCCATCGACGACCGTGGCGGCTCGACCGCGGCGAACGACATCGTGCTCAACGTGAAGCGCGACTGGAACGACGCCGTCAGCGCGCGCGCGGGCGGCGCGTACTTCGTCAACCCCGAGCTCGAGGTGTTCGGGAGCGTGGGGTTCGGCACGCCCGCGGTGCCCGTGAAGACGATGGACGCCTCGACCCTCGACGCCCTGCGCCTCTCGGGCACCATCGGCGCGCGTTACCGGTTCAGCGAGCACCTCGCGCTCGCGGGCAGCTACAACCACGCCTACTTCATGACGCGCAACGTGGACGTGGCCTCGAGCGTCCACCCGACCCTCGACGGCATCTCGAAGGGCCCGACCGCCGCCGGCACGTACAAGTCGCAGATCCCGTTCGTGAACGTCAACATCGCCTACACGTTCTAGGCGCCGGTGCCACGCAGCCCCCGCCCCCCCACGGCGAGATGGACCCCTGCGCTCGAGACCGCCCTCGTGCGGGAGATCGCGCGCGAGTGGGCGCGCGTGAACCAGAGCCACTTCCGGAGCCGCATGGTCGCCCCGACGATCGCGCTCGTCTCCCACGCGAGCTTCCTCGGGAGATGGGTGCATGATACACGCACCATCGAGCTCTCTCGCCCGCTCGTCCTCGGCCGGCCGTGGGCCGTCGCGATCGAGGTCCTCAAGCACGAGATGGCCCACCAGTACGTCCACGAGGCGCTCGGCGTGACGGACGAGACGGCGCACGGTCCCAGGTTTCGCGAGGTGTGCGCCGCGATGGGCGTCGACGCGGCGGCGAGCGGACTGCCCTCCGTCGACGGCGGGGGCGTCTCGGAGGAGGCGCGGGCGATCGATCGGATCACGAAGCTCCTCGCGCTCGCGGGCAGCCCGAACGTCCACGAGGCCGAGGCGGCGACCATGGCGGCGCAGCGGCTCCTCCTCCGGTACAACCTCGACCTCGCCGCCGCCCGCGGGGCACGGGGCTACGTGCACCGCCACCTCGGCGAGCCCTCGGGCCGGATTTACGAGCCGGACCGGATCCTCTCCACGATCCTCGGCCGCTACTTCTTCGTCGAGGTCATCTGGGTCTCGGTGTACCGCCCCCTCGAGGGGAGGCACGGCTCCGTCCTCGAGATCTGCGGCACGCCGGAGAACGTGCGCATCGCCGAGTACGTCCACGGCTTCCTCCGCGCGACGGCCAGCCGACTGTGGGAGAACCACGGGCGCGCGCACGCCCGGCGCTCGGGCCGAGAGCGGCTCGTCTTCCTCGCGGGCGTGATGGCCGGCGTCAGCGACAAGCTCTCGCGACAGGAACGGACGAGCGCGGAGGAGGGCCTCGTCTGGGTGAAGGACGCGGATCTCTCCGGGTTCCTCCGCAAACGGTACCCGCACATCCGGCACGTCCGCTACGGCGGCGAGCGGCGCACCGAGACCTACGAGAGAGGGCGCGCCGCGGGCCGCGAGGTGGTCATCCACAAGGGGATCGAGACCACCCGCTCCGGCGGAGCGCTCCTGTTGCCGGCGAAGCGCTGACTACTGCACGCGCGGGCTGTCGTACTGTCCGCGCGGGACGTTGCCCCACTCGCACTTGGGATCGGCCGGGTTCGCGTTGCAGGTCGCGATGAACTTGAGCGCCGCGCCGTACTTCGACGCGTCGAAGTTCGCCTGTGTGAGCCCGTCGAGGTTCGGCGGCATCCAGTGCGACTCCTCGAACTTCTTCCCGAAGTCGGTCATGCGCCCGAAGTAGACGTCGCCGGTGCCCGTCGACCACTGGGTGAAGTCCCCCATGGTGCTGCCCTGCGTGAGGCGGTGGCAGTTGAGGCACGCGCCCGCCTCGCTCTCCCCGTCGTTGAGGAGCATCTTCGGCAGCGCGAAGCCGAGCTTGTTGGCGGCGACGATGTTGTAAGGGGCCCCGCTGTTGGAGATGGGGAAATCAGGCTGCTCGCCCATCTTCGGCACGAGGGTCTTGCCGTTCGACCGCTTCGCGCCGTCGATCCACGCCGAGTGCACGAAGGGGTCGGCGCCGTGGCAGCTGCCCGAGCAGTAGCTCTGGACGGAGCTCGACCACATCGTGGTGGACTTCTCCCGGTCGCCGGGGTGCGGGACGTGCGCGCCGTCGCGGCCGGAGCCGATCGAGTTCTGGAAGAAGCAGGTGCGGCCGGTCTTCGGGTTGTGGCCGAGCATGGCGACGTCGTTGAAGACCGTCGTCTTCATCATCCCCTTGCCGTCGTCCGCGACCTTGCGGCAGAGCAGCAGCCAGTGCGTGCCCTGGGCGTTCTTCGCGGTGATGACGCGCGGGCCGGGCTGCGTCTCGCCGCTGGCGAGGTACATCCCGTGGTCGGCCTTGTCCATGCACCCGTAGCTCTCGGTGTCGAGGCCGAGCTCGCGGCCCGGTGAGCACTTCGTCTGCTCCACGCCGCCGACCTTCACGGGAATGTTCGCGCCCTCGACGCCGGCCACCGGGTGCGGCGAGTTGTCGTCCACACCGTTGGCGACGCCGTCCCGGCAGTTGAACGTCTCGTACTTGCCGTCGGCGATCTTCGGGAAGATCGGGTTCTCGCCGAGCTCCTTCTCGCAGAGCAGTCCGTACTCGATCTGGCTGTTGACGTTGTCCTCGGTGATCTCGACGTTGTTCGCCGGCGGGCGCACGGGGCCCGAGTCGACGCCGCTGTCGACGGCGTTGAAGTGCAAGGAGGCCGTCTTGACCTTGGCCGCGTCCTTCACGCCCTGATCCCACGCGTACACCAGGTTGGTCTGGAGCTTCGCGCGGACGACGTTGCCCCGGAGGATGCAGGCCTCGACGATGGGATCGGGGTTCTTCGCGAGCGCGCGCGTGGCCGGGGGGACGTTGCCGGTGGCCCAGTTCGGGTCCTTGAACAGGTCCACGAGATCGAAGACGGCCTTCTCGACCTTCGGGCCCTGGTAGATGACCTTGCCGGTCAGCTCCCGGTTGCCACCGCCGCCGATGGGCTTCGCGAGCGTCAGGTCGCTGCACTTGAGCTCCTTCTGCGAGGTCCGGGTGATCTTGCCGGCCCGCAGGCGGACGAAGAGGCGCTCTCCGCTCCCGAGGTTGTCCTTGAGCGTGGCCTGCACGGTGCCCGTCTTGTCGTCGTACCGGAGGGCGAGGCCGAGCGGGTTGTTGACGCCGGTGACCGCGTCCTCGTTCACGGGATCGTCATCGGTCGCTTCCTCGCTCGCGGAGCAGTTCACGAGCAGAGGAGCCGCGCCGGCGGCGGCGAGGATCGCGAGAAGACCAGCAGAGCGCAGGTTCAGGAGGGACATGTTACCCCGCAGAGCATGTTGTGTGCCGATGTAGGTGCGCGCGAACGGCGCGTGAATCGGCCAGATATGAACGACGCGCGGGGCGAACGCAAGGGAGGTTGGTGGACGAAAGATCCACCGGTCACCGTTGCCCTGCGACTAGCGCACCTTCGGGTTGTTGTAGCGGCCCCGCGGGATGTTGCCCCACTCGCACTTCGGATCGCTCGGGTTCGAGTTGCACGCCGTCACGAACTTCAACGCCTGGCCATACTTCGAGGCGGCGAAGTTCGCCGCGTTGAGCCCGTCGAGGTTCGGCGGCATCCAGTGCGACTCCTCGAACTTCTTCCCGAGGTCGGTCATGCGGGAGAAATACGTCTCGTCGGTGCCGGTCGACCAGTTGGTGAAGTCGCCCATGACGCTGCCCTGCGTGAGGCGGTGGCAGTTCAGGCAGGCGCCGGCGCCCGTCGCGCCCTCGCCGTCGCTGAGCAGCATCTTCGGGAGCGCGAAGCCGAGCTTGTCGGCGGCCACGATGTTGTAGGGCGCGCCGCTGTTCGAGATCGGGAAGTCGGGCAGCTCGCCCATCTTCGGCACGATGCTGGTGCCGTTGGCGCGCTTGGCACCGTCGATCCAGGCGGAGTGGACGAAGGCGTCCGCCGCGTGGCAGCTGCCCGTGCAGTAGCTCTGCACCGACGCGGACCACACCGCGCTCGACTTCTCCCTGTCGCCCGGATGCGGGACCTTCGAGCCGTCGCGACCCGAGCCGATCGAGTTCTGGAAGAAGCAGGTGCGCCCGGTCCTCGGGTTGTGGCCCAGCATGGCCATGTCGTTGAAGACCTTCGTCTTCATCATGCCCTTCCCGTCGTCGGCGACCTTGCGACAGAGGAGCAACCAGTGCGTGCCCTGCGCGTTCTTCGCCGTCACGACCATCGGGCCGGGCTGCGTCTCGCCCCGGGCGAGGTACATGCCGTGGTCGGCCTTGTCCATGCAGCCGTAGCTCTCCGTGTTCAGCCCGAGCTCGCGGCCTGGCGAGCACTTCGTCTGCTCGACGCCATTGACCTTGACGGGGATCCGCGCCCCCTCGACGCCGGGAATGGCGTGCGGGCTCCGGCCGTCGCGGCCGTTGGCGACGAGGTCCCGGCAGTCGAACGTCTCGTACTTGCCGTCCGAGATCTTCGGGAAGAGCGGGTTCTCGCCGAGGTGCTTCTCGCAGAGCTGGCCATACTCGATCTGGCTCGAGACGTTGCTCTCGGTGATGCGCCGGTTCGTCGCCTGCGGCAGCACCGACCCGGAGTCGACGCCGGCGTCGAGGGCCGCGAGCCCGAGGGAAGCGGTCTTGATGGCCTCCTTGGCGTCGGTGCCCTGGTCCCACGCGTAGGCGAGGTTCGTCTGCAGCTTCGCGCGGACGACGCTGCCCTTGAGGATGCAGGCCTCGACGATGGGATCGGGGTTCTTCGCCTGCTCCTTCTTCTCGGCGGAGACGTCGCCCGTCGCCCAGCCCGGATCGTCGAACAGGTGGACGAGATCGAACACCGCCGGGTCGACCTTGGGTCCCTGGTACACCACCGCGCCCGTGAGCTCGCGGTTGCCGCCCCCGCCGATGGGCCTCGCGAGCGTGAGGTCGGTGCACTTGAGCTGCGACTGGGAGTCGAGCGTGATCTTGCCCGCCCGGAGGCGGATGAAGAGGCGCTCGCCGTCCCGGAGGCCGTCCTTCAGGGTGGCCTGCACGGAGCCCGTCGCTTCGTCAAACCGGAGGCCGAGGCCGAGCGGGTTGTCGATGCCCGTGACGGCATCCTCGGACAGGGTGTCCTCCTCGGCCTCCTCCTGCGTGCAGTTGACGAGCAGGGGGCCGGCGGCGGCGCCGACGACGATCGAGAGGAGGCCGAAGGAGCGCGCGTGGAACGAAGAGCGGATCATGACGCCTCTGGGAGCACGCTGTGTGCCCGTGTAGGTAATTCTGGAGCGCCCCGAAAAAGAGTCAGTCGACCCGCGAAATCGGCGCGGTTGATCGGCGCCGAGCGAAGGCGCTCTCCCGTTTTCAGGATCGCCCATCTTGAAAGTTTTTTCAACGGCGATTTATTTTTCGTGGTAGTTTCGGGTGGATCGCGGAGACCACGATCTGGTGGATCCTGGACGACTCGGCGACGCGTGCTACATGGGGCCGGAGCTGGGGTCACCGCGCGCAGCACCTGCCGACGACCGCCAAAAACCCCGCAAAAACCTCGATAGCGACATCGTCCTACATTGGATACGATGGCATACAGCGTGCAGTAAGGTGGAGCTACCATGCGAGCCAAGTTCATTGCCCTGAGCGCCCTTCTCATCTCCGGTGTGGCTTCCTTCGCCTGCTCCTCGGAGGAGCCCGTCGAGGACGAGGTCGACGTCGGAGCCCTCACAGACGCGGAGCTCGCCAAGACCGCCCTCAAGACGATGGGCGCGAAGATCGACGGCCAGGTCTCCGATCAGAACCTCTGCGGCGCGTGCCACGCGGCGAACAACCGCACCACCTACAAGCACTGGAACGACGCGAACAAGACGACCATGGCGGTGCTCAACGACGCCTCGAAGTCGGCGAACGAGCGCATCAGCTACATGTACCGGACGCCAGGCGACCCCGCCTCCGGCTTCTACCCGGGCAAGATCGGCATCCTCACGGCGTGCTCGCACCTCGCGGGGTCGCCGTACATCCGGCCGGCGAAGCACCCGAAGCTCCTCGCGCTGAGCAACACGCTGACGAAGCTGTTCCAGGGCAAGGCGGACGACTTCGAGAAATTCCGCAACGAGACGCTGATGCCGATCGAGTCGCGCTCGGACCGGGCGACGGCGACCCAGTGCGAGGCCATCCTGACGTGGATGGACAAGGGCATGCCTCAGCTCGAGCAGCTGATCACCGACCAGGGGCGCCCGACCGACTGCACCGACGACTTCCGCAAGCTCAAGGAGCACGCGATCAGCGTGAAGGCGACGAGCTGGCAAGCGGTCAACCGCGACGCGCGCGTGGCGAACTTCGCGTGCGACGCCCAGGGCCTGTGCTTCGAGCAGAAGTTCGGCGGCAAGGACGTGTTCCCCAACGCGAAGGACACCACGTACGGGAAGACGTGGGCGCTCGACGGGGGTACCGTCCGCGTGGTCAGGGACCTCGGGCAGCAGCCGACCTACTACTGGTCGCGCACATCCGCCGACGGTCGCTTCTTCGCGTCGGGTGGCAGCGGGCGAAAGGCCTTCGCGCTGGACCTCCAGGCGTTGCTCGATCCGGCGGGTCCGAAGCAGCGTCTCATCTCGCTGAGCGCGAACTACGATCCCGACTTCTTCCCGAACAACAAAGCGTTCATGTTCCAGGGGACGGACCGCGGCGGCGTGGTGTGCGCGCAGTCGCTGCTCACCAACGCGCAGACGCAGACGGTGACGTTCAACGAGCCGCAGTGCAACAAGCTCGATCAGATCTCGCTGTACCAGACGGTGGCGCAGGCCCAGGGCGACAACTCGTTCGCGGACATCTTCGTCATCAACAACAGCTTCGCCAGCGACAACCCCTCCCTGAGCGCGTCCGCCCAGGATCTCCAGCTCACGGCCGGCCCCGACTCGAAGGCGCGCATCGCCATCGCCGTCTCCGGCGGCACGGAGGGCAGCTACGCCGTCAAGGAGGTCAAGGAGGTCCCGATTCCGTTCCACGGTGACACCATGGCGAGCCGGTCGCTCAAGCTGCTCGGCAGCCGCGTGGCGGGCGAGGGCAAGATGCTCGGCTACGGCTTCCACAAGCTGACCACCGTCCGTAACGCGAACCCTCCCGCCGGCTCGACGGGCTACAACTTCACGGCGGCCGAGGCGGGGCGCATCTGCATGCCGGGCAACAAGGCGCAGATCTCCTTCGACGAGCGCTTCCTCATCACGCACCACTACCTGACGCGCGCCGACTTCGCGACGGACGCGGACTTCGCGCCCTACAAGGACAAGGGCGCTGCGGATCTCTGGATGGCGGACTTCGTCACGGGCAAGAAGACGCGCATCACGCGGATGAACCCGGGTCAGTTCGCGATCTTCCCGCACTTCCGCTCGGACGGCTGGATCATGTTCGAGGTTCGCGATTCGGCCGGCTCGACGTACGTGACGGCGCACAACGCGGCGCTCCGCGCGGCGGCCGCCGATCCCACGCCCTGAGACCGGAGCTCGCCGGCCCTCAGTCGAGCCAGCCGAGGAGGGTGGCCTTCGACGGGCCGGCTGGCGCGTCGGAGGAGGGGCGCTCCAGTGTGACGTAGGCGACTCGCCCGTCGAGCGTGGCCACGACGTGATCGGACGACGAGGACGACGCGCCGGTCCACCACGCGTTGGCCTCGAGCCGGCGTGCGAAGCACACGTTCGTGAGCTTCTGGCGTGAGACGGGGATGGGCTCCTCGAGCAGGAGGGCGGGCTCGATCACGCCCGGGTGGGGCTTGTCGGGGACGCCGAGGGCTTCCTTCGTCGAGGCGGCCCGGATCGGGAGGAGCACGCTGCGCGCCTCCTGGCGCCACGTATCCGCGAGCGCGAGCTTGCCCACTGCCGACTCCCCGAGCTCGACCGTGAGCGTGAGGAGCACACGCGCGAGCGCGCGCTCCCGATCCGTCTCGGGCTCGAAGAGGCCGAGCTCCTTGCTCGCGTGCGGGACGACCTTCACGGTCGCGATCTCGAACGACGAGACGGGTCCGAGGTGGCCACCTCCCTCGAGCTTGGTGCGCACGATCCGGAGGAGCGCGTCGGGATCCTGCACGGGCGCGGGGAGCTCGAGGAGGAGCTCGGAGCGGCGGACCTCGCACGCGAAGGACACGTCGAGGCCGAAGGTCATCCGGAGGGAGGTCACCGCGAGGCCGCGGGATCGCAGGCGCTCGGCGAGGCGGGCCGTCAGGGTCTTCGCCACGAACACGAGCGGATCGAGGGTCGACACGGCGTGATCGATCTCGATCGCCTCGACCAGGACGGCCGGCGGCGTCCAGGGCACGAGGGGGGCCGTGTCCTCCCCGCGGAGGAGCGAGAGCACCTCGCGGCGCGACGCCGTGAGGCGGAGGCCGAGCGCGCTCTCCTGGAGCGCGGCGAGATCGCGGACGCGTGCGAGGCCGAGCTTCGCGAGCCACGAGATCTCGGCCTGCGCGAGCGGGAGCCGCGAGATGGGGAGGGACGCCATGGCGCGCGCCCCCTGCCCCGGCGACACGATCCATGGATCGGTCCGGCCGAGGGCCGCGGCCTCGGCGGCGAGCGCCCGCGCGATCCGCGGGCCGTCCGCGATGGCGACGTGCACGGCGTGCCCGCACGTGCGCGCGTGCTCGACGAAGCGCGCGGCGAGGCCCGCCTCTCCCGCGGGGAGATCCGAAGCTGGCTGGAAGGCCCCCGCGCAGCCGGTGATATCGACGAGGATCGCGCCGTCCTCGCAAGAGACCGTGGTCCCGAGCGAGAAGGCGAGCTCCGCGAGGCGCTCGAGCGCGGCGCGCGCGACGCCCTCCTCCACCACCCGGACGGCGAGATCGCGGCGGCGTGCGCGCGCCTGGGCCACGGTCATGCCCGGGTGGATGCCCGCCTCTCGCGCGCCAGGAGAGACCACGTCGAGGCGCGTGCCCCCCGTGACGGCGCGCTCGCTCGGCCCGAGGCGGCCTCCGCTCCTCGCGCTGGCGGCGATGCGGGCGATCACGACGGCCACGGGCTCGCCAGACCGGACGCCGCCCGAGAGCTCCAGGTGGAGCTCCGGAAAGACCGCGCCCAGCACGCGCCTCCCCGATCTCATGGCGCCACGTCGCGAGCGGGCCTCTCGGGCGCCTCGTGACCAGGGACGACATGCCCTGTCGCGCCGGTCCGCCCGCGTCGGTCGCGCGTGACCTTGACCGAGATGAACGAGGGCGCGCGGTGGAGCTCGATCCGAAGCGTCACGGGCCACGCGCGCCACCCCGAGCTCGTCCCGTCGCTGGCGATGAGGACGATACCTCCCCGCTCCTCGGCGAGGAGCGCGAGCTTGCGAACGTGGCGAGCGTCGAGGCCTCGCGCCCGTCCGATCCGGATCGCGACCACCTCGAAGGCGCCGGAGTCGACCACCTCGAGCGCGACGCGGGCGAGCGCTTCGGGAGGGGGGCGCACCACGACGAGCCGGTCACGCGAGACGCCCATGCGATCGACGAACGGCGCGTGGAGCGTGCCCGAGAGGCGTGGCTCGATCCATGCACAGTGCACGCGTTTGTCGCGCGCCTGGGCGGCCTGGATGGCCGAGAGCGCGATCGTCGAGGCGCCGCCCATCCCGTGAGGGGCGGCGAGCTCGGTGATCCCCGGAGGAAAACCCCGGTCAGGAAGCACGCGATCGAGATCGGCGAGGCCGGAGGAGCGGGCGCGGGGATCGGAGGCGAAGATCCCCTTCCGGACACGACCGAGCGCGCCGGACTGGAGGAGGGCGTCGAGGCTGACAGCGGCTGACATACTGAACATAATATCAGTATATGCGCACCGTGCAAGGCGCGCGGACAGGGACGCCTGACCCTGATCCGCCTGCGGGGGCCTCCGGCGCCTCGCGTGCTATACCATCCCGACTTGCCCACCCTCCCCTCCCACCCCAAGCTCGACGCGCTCGCGGGCCACCTCCGCGACATGGGCTCCGTCCTCGTGTGCTACTCCGGTGGCATCGACAGCGCCTTCGTCCTCGCGGTCGCGCACGTGGTGCTCGGCGAGCGAGCCGTCGGGATGACCGCCGTGAGCCCGAGCCTCGCCCCCTTCGAGAAGGACGAGGCGATCCGCATCGCGCGGGAGATCGGCGCCCGCCACGAGCTGGTCGAGTCGAGCGAGATCGAGGACGAGAGCTACGCGCGAAACCACGCCGATCGCTGCTTCCACTGCAAGAGCGAGCTGTACCGCATCGCGTCCGTGAAGCGCGTCGAGTGGGGGCTCGCCCGCATCGTGAACGGCACCAACACCGACGATCTGGGCGACTACCGGCCCGGCCTCGACGCCGCGCGGGAGGCGGGTGCGGAGAGCCCGCTCGTCGCCTGCACCTTCGGCAAGGAGGACGTGCGCGCGTGCGCGAGCCTCCTCGGGCTGACGATCTGGGACAAGCCCGCGTCCGCGTGCCTGTCGAGCCGGCTGCCGTACGGCACGCGCGTCACGCGCGAGCGCCTCGCGCAGATCGCGTCGCTGGAGGAGGCGCTCCGGCGCCTCGGCCTCCGCCAGGTGCGCGTGAGGTGGCACGCCCTGCCCGCCACGGTCGGGACGGTGGAGGGCAGCCTCGCGCGGATCGAGATCGAGCAAGGCGAGATGGGTCGGGCGTTCGAGGTGAGGGACGAGCTGACCGCGGCCGGGAAGCGCGCAGGGTTCACCTACGTGACCCTCGACCTCGCGGGATACCGGAGGGGGAGCCACAACGAGGTGCTGTCGGGGCGGTCGCTGCGGATCGTGAGCTGACGTCCCCGCCGTCCGTCACGGCGGCTCCTCGCGCGCCAGGAGGCGGGCGAGACGCTCCTCCTCGACGCGCAACACCAGGACCTTCTCCCGCTCGACGAGGACCATCCCAGGCGCGCCGTCCCTGGGCTTTCGCAGGAACTTCCTGTGCGTGTACTCTACATCCACCACCGTCTCGCCGCGCGCGTCGGAGAAGTGGGCGGCGAGGTGCGCCGCGTCCACCAGGGCGGCGGGCGGCGGGGACGCGCCCCGCTCGAGAGGGACGATCACGTGTGCGCCCGCGCGGCCCTTCACGTGGAGGAACAGGTCGTGCGGACGCGCCGTGCGGAACGTCAGCCGATCGTTGTCGACACCCCCCTTCCCCACCCGCGCGACGCGGCCCTCCGAGATCGGGAACACGCGGTGGCCCACGCGCTCGGGTGACCTCCGCGGGCGGGGCTCCCCGGCGCCTCGCTGCTCCAGCGCGAAGTCGCGCGGGGCGACGGCTCGCGCCGCCGCTTCCACCCCGTCCAGATCCTCCGCGCACGTGGCCTCGGCGAGGCGCGCCCGCCCCGCGCGGAGGGCGCTCGCCACGCGCGTCGCCTCGGCGAGACGCGGCTCCGCGAAGCGCCGTCCGAGCTTCAGACGTCGCGCGCGCTTGAACATCGCGTCGAGGTTCTCGCGCGCGGATCTCGACGGATCGAGCTCGACCTCGAACGGCACAGGCTCGCCCGTCGACCAGTCCGTGCCTGCGAGCCGGGTGGCGCCTCGCGGCGCGCGCGCGGCCAGCGGCGTGAGCCACTGCGCCCGTGCGAGGATGGCGTCCGCGCCGGCCATGCGCTCCAGATCGCGCGAGACGGAGGCGATCCTCCGCTCGACCCGGTCGAGGGCGCGGTCGAGGGCGCGGCCGATCGCCGCGCTCCGCAGATCCAGGTATACCGCGGCGATCGCGGCCAGGCCCGCTTCGTCGACCTCCAGGGGCTCGGGATGCGGCGGTGGCTCCACGGGCTCGAGCGTGATCACGCCGCGATGGAGCCCTAGCTCGCGCGGACCGGACGGGGTCTCGAGCCAGAGCCCTCGCCGCGTCGCGAAGCATACGCGCGCCCCCTCGCACGCTCGCTCCGCTGCCCTGTCCTGGCGCAGCCCTTGCGGGAGGCGCCCCCGGAACGACGCTTTCCTCGCCTCCGCGGACGCCCGGAACACCCGCAGCCCCTGCGGGGAGCGCCAGATCATGGCGTGGAACGTCTCGCCGGGCGCCCGGAGCGAGAGCACCGCGAGCGCGCTCGAGATACCCGCCTTCTGGACCACGCCGAGGATGGGGGAGGACGATTCCATACGGGTCTCCGGCACCAGAACGTCGTATCCTATCCACGTGAGCCTGCGCGTGGAGTCCCGGCGTGCACCAGCGTAGCTTCCCGAAGGGGCAGGCGGCGGCGTCGAAGTTGAAGGCGCTCCACCTCCACCTCGAGGCGAACGGCGGCCAGGGCGCGGACTTCCTGGCCGAGCTCCACCTCCACGCGTCCGATATCGCGGACGAGACGCACCTGCTCCCGCTGTCGACGCTGCACGAAGGGCTCAAGCTCGCGGTGAAGAAGGGGGGCGCGGGCACGATCGCAGCGGCGGCCGAGCGACTCGTCGCCCGCGAGAACCTCGGCGTGTGGATGCGCTCTCTCCGGACGGCGCGCGTGCCCGAGGAGCTCCTCGGCCGGATTGACGCCACCGAGAGCGAGTACGGTCGAACCACGCGATGGGAGACCCTCTCCTCGGGACCGGGGGCGTGGTCCGGGCGCGTGTACATCGCGCACGATCCGATGCTGGAGGAGGACGGCCTCATGAAGGAGGCGCGCGCGGCGGAGCTCTCGATGGTGCCGACCCTGTTCGGGTACCCGCGTGGCGACGTCGAGATCGTCCCTGCCGACAAGCCCGAGGCGCAGGAGTTCCGCGTGCGGTGGCGCCTCCCGCGGCAGGGACGGGCCACGCTCGCGCTGTACGCGCTCGCGGGCGGAGTGCCCGGGGTGGTCGTGATCCTCTCGGGCGTGTATCCCCCGGCCGTGTCGGCCCTCGTGTCGGCCGCCTGCGTCGGGGTAGGGGCGGCGTTCGGTCATCAGCGCACCCTCTCGGAGCAGCGCGCCCTCGTGGCCCGGGCGCAGGATATCCGCGTGCGCGCGCTCGAGCGGAGCCTCGAGCTGAAGGAGGCCGTCGAGGGGGGGGCGGCGGGCGACCTGTCCGGATCGGTCGTCGCTGGCCTCTATCGCCTCGGAAAGCGGATGGGGTCCGGCGCGAGCGGGGTGATCTACGAGGCGATCCGCATCGGCGACGGGACGCCCGTGGCGATCAAGCTGCTCCGCGCCGCCGCCGCGCACGACACGGTGGCCTCCGACCGGCTCCGCCGTGAGGCGGAGGCGCTCGGCCTCGCCTGGCACCCCAACGTCGTCGAGGTGCTCGACCACGGGCACATCGCCGACGGGACGTCGTACCTCGTGATGGAGCTCCTGCGCGGCGACTCCCTCGCGACGCACATCAAGGAGCGCGTACGGCTGTCGCCCGACGAGGTGCTGCCGATCGCGATCGAGGTGTGCGAGGCGCTCTCGGCCATCCACGCCGCGGGCGTCGTGCACCGCGACATCAAGCCGTCCAACATCATGCTCGTCCCCCACCCGGACGCGAAGGACAAGCTCCGCGCGAAGGTCCTCGACTTCGGCATCGCGAAGGTGGAGTGGGAGGAGATGCGGATCACGAGCACGGGCTCGCCGCTCGGGACGCCCGGGTACATGTCGCCGGAGCAGGAGGCGGGGGACCCGCTCGACGCCCGCAGCGATCTCTACGCCTTCGGCGCCGTGCTGTACGAGTGCTTCATGGGCGAGCCGCCGCCGCTCGCGGCCGCGTCGCTGTGGCGCGTCGACGAGCCACCGCTCCAGCTCGGCGCCCAGGCGGACAGCGGCGTTCATCGCGCGCAGACGCCCGTGCCGCCCGAGTGGCGCGAGGTGATCGAGTGCGCGCTCGAGCCCGACAAGGAGGAGCGCTACCCCGACGCGCGCGCGGTCCTCGCCACCCTGCGTGCCCTGTCGCCCGCGCGGCCGGACGAGGTGGCGAGCGGGGTGCCGAGCGAGCGCTCCAAGGGCTGACGGTGTACGCTCCGGGTGTGCTCCGAACACTCGCCACCGTCGCGTGCCTCTCGCTGACCGCGCTCGCGGGGTGCCCCTCCCCGGGCACGCCCCCTCCTCAGCCACCCCCCGCCCAGCCTCCGCAGGCACCGTACGCGTACCCCCAGCAGCCACCCACCTACTACCCTCCGCCGCAGCAACAGCCGCAGCAACAGCCGCAGCAGCCGCAGCAGCCGCAGCAGCCGCAGCAGCCGCCTCCCCCGTTCCAGCGTCCGCTGCTTCCGCCGCTGATCGGGTCCGCGGCGATGCAGCAGGAGGTCCGCACGGTACTCGCGGAGCTCGTCCAGAACCTCGGCGCGAGCCAGAAGGCCCGCGTGCAGGGGATCCCGCTGGTCTTCGATCCGGGACTCGAGGTGAACGCCTTCGCCGGCTGCGAGAAGGGCGCGCCGTTCCTCGCGGGCACCGAGGGCTTCCTGCTCGCGGCCGACGCGATCGCCCAGACGAAGGCCACCGACGAGATGTTCGGGACGCAGACGTACGACGCGTACTGCAAGCTCGTCATCCCGCAGATCCTCCGCTCCGAGAAGGCGAGCCCGGGCCTCCCCGCCGGGATCATCCCGCAGAACGTGGGCGGCGATCCGCGCCGCTGGTCGCGGGCGCGCGAGCTGTTCCAGGACATCGTGGCGTTCACGTTCGGCCACGAGCTCGCCCACCACTATCTCAACCACACCGGCTGCGCGAACGGGCAACCACCGGGGCCGAACCCCGCCGTCATCGGGAACCTGCTGAACTCCCTTATCCCGATCACGAACCAGCCGAACGAGGCCGCGGCCGACAGCTCGGGGGCCATCAACGCGCTCGACACGGGGGCGGCGCGTCTACCCGCGTACCGCTACAGCGAGCGGGGCGGGCTCCTGCTCCTCGAGTTCTTCGCGCGACTCGAGCAAGCGATGGGCGTGAACCCCCTCTCGCCGGTGGTCTTCCTGCAGTCGCACCCGAACCCGCAGCTCCGCATTCCGATCCTGCGGGACGTGATCGCGGCCGGCTGGTACCGCGCGCACCCGCAGATCGCGCGGTGACGCGGCCGCTCGCGGAGTCGCGCCCGGGCCTCCGGGGAACCGCGCCGGTAGAGCGCGGCTCAGGGAGCGTCGGTCGCGCGCATGACGAGCGCGACGTGGGCGTAGAGGCACGCGCTCGCGAGCACGACGAGCGCGTGGAAGACCTCGTGGTAACCGAACACGCGGGGGGCGGGGTCGGGGCGCTTCAGCGCGTAGACGAGCGCCCCGGCGCTGTAGATGACGCCGCTGACGACGAGGAGCGCGACGCAGACGCCACCGACCTGGCTGGCGCGCGCGCTCACCTGGCCTGTCACGACCCATCCGAGCCCGACGCAGAGCGCCGCGGTCATCCACTTCGGGGCGCCCGGCCACAGGAGCGATTTCACCACGCCGACGCCGGCGCCGAGCCAGATCGCGAGGAGCGCGCCGTGACCTCCACCTCGTGCCGCCACCAGCGCGAACAGCGGCGTGTAGCCGCCGGCGATGAGGATGAAGATCGCGGCGTGATCCAGCCGGCGCATGCGCTTGCGAGCCGCGGGCGTCCAGTCCACCCGGTGGTAGAGCGCGCTCGTGCCGAACAGCAACGCCAGGCTCGCGCCGAAGACGAGGCTCGCGTGCTGGCCGGCCGCCGACCGGCCGCCGAACGCCCCCGCGAGCAGGGGCAGGGTCGCGAGGATCGCGGCGAAGAAGGCGACGGCGTGCGACGCACCCCGCAGGGTGGGCTTGGCCGGTGCGGGGGCGGGGGCGGCGAGCATGGCGCCGGTGCCCTAGCATCGGGCGGCCTGGCACGGGGCGAAATCGACTTTTTTGGCGTCCACGCGCACGTTTGGCTAGGGAACGGCGGCCGGTCGGTGTAAACGCTGGGGAGCAGATCGACGAACGGCTGGATCATTTTCCGCCAGAAGGAGCAGAGATGGCCAGCCCGACGATGAACAAGCGACAGCGCGAGCGAGATCAGAAAGAGAAGAAGAAGGAGAAGGAGGCGAAGAAGCGCGAGCGGCAGCAGAACAAGTCGCCTCGCGTGGCCGTCGACGGCGAGGATCCGGACGTCGCCGGGATCGTCCCCGGCCCGCAGCCGCTTCCCGACCCGTGGGTCGACGGCTGATGGCCAGCCCCAAGGCGGCCGCGCCCGTCCACATCACGAACCAGTTCCGCCGACGGTCGGCGATGGTCTACGACTTCAAGTGCGAGGGCGAGCGGCTGACCTTGTCGCTCTCACCCCGGCAGACGCCCGAGGACCCGGGCGACTGGCACATGGTCGCCAGCCAGAGCAGCACCTCCGACGCGATCGACGGATGGGGTCCGTCGCCCAAGGAGGCGCTCGGCGCGGTCAGCCGTTCGTGGACGGGCCGCTATCTCCCCGTGTTCGACTGGTCCGCCATCGAAGCAGCGCTCGTCGCGGTCCGCGCGATCTGACCTCCCGGCGCGGAGGCTCCTCAGCACGCGCACCCGAACGCGGCGACGTTCAGCCGCTCCACGTCCTCACCCTCCGTCGCCCGCGTGCGCGCCTCCGGGAACATCAGCTCGTAGGCGTCCGTCGCGGGTCGCTCCCCGCGCTCCGCGTGGACCACCACGGCCGACAGCTCGAGCGCCCAACCGTCGAGCACGCGCACGACCTCGAGACCTCGCGGCGTCTTCCTGAAGAGGGCGGAGAGCTGCGCGGAGAAGTCGCCGCAGCCGCCGCCGGCGCCCGCCGACACCCACACGAGCTCTTGATCGCCCTGCGCGAGGGTCTCCACGACCGGCATGGCCTCGTCGCGAGAGTCCCACGGGACGCCGGAGAGGGTGTCGTCCGCCTCCTCGGCGTAGTCCCGGGCGTGGCTCTGGTGCTCGGGTAGCGCGCGGAAGGCGAGGAGCGCGGCGCGGCGCGTCTCGTCGCTCGCCTCCCTCGGGTGGATCACGACCTGGCCCAACTGCGCGACGGCGAACGTGGCCTCGTCGCAGCGCCCCGACATGGAGCCGAGCGAGCCGACGAGCGTGCGGGCGCCCTCGGCGAGATCCCACGCCTCGTTCGCGATGTCGCTCTTCGGAGGGGCGGGCAGCGGGCGATCGGCCTCGTCCCGCGCCTCGCCGCGCCAGCGCGCGTAGACGTCACCATCGGGGGCCACTCGGCCGAGGATGGCGAGGCCGTCGATCGTCGCCTCGCAGGCCACGCCGTGGCGTCCGAGGAGGCGCACGCGACGGCCGACGCTCTCCTTCGCGACCGCGGACACCTTCGAGGCGTCGACCGTTCGCGCGACGGCGACCGTGCCTTCGACGTCGTCGCCGACAAGCGCGGGGGAGCCCGCCTCCCACGTGGGATCGGGGGCAGCGTCGAGCACGACCCACGAGCGCCCGCTCGCGTGGACGACGAGCGCGACGTCGCGACGGGCTACCTTCTCCGTCGACGAAGCGGCGGAGGCGACGGGTGCCTCGATCGCCGTCGCGACGCCGAGGGGCGCGTGCACGGGATCGGTGTCCGGGCCCGGCGACGAGCAGCCGAGGGCGACGAGGGCGAGGGCTATGGGGAGAATCTTCGTTCGCATGGGGCCAGGCCATCGCAAGCCCCGTACCGCCCGCAACGCGGCCTTTTTTCGCGGGTTCCCCGCGGGGGATGACCTCCCCGGGACACAGCGTGTACGAAGGGAGCCACGCCTCGGCGCCACCGCGACCCGCCTCAGACGGCCCGATCCGTGAGACGTTACGACCATGGGTCTCCTCGACAACCTCGGACGCCTCGTCGGTCGGGTGGAGGTCGCGCTGGCTGGCGCGGAGGGTCACCTCGCGGACGGCGAGGCGGCGCTCGAGCGTCGTGACGCGATGCGAGCACGCGCCGCGGCGCATGCGCTCCTGGCGCGCGTGCCGGGTTCCCCGCTCGGGCTTGCGCTGCTCGCGGACGCCTGCGAGATGGCCGGCCTGGAGGCCGAGTTGCTCCTCACCCTCGAGGAGCTCAGCGAGCGCGCCCCGTCCCGCGCCGACGTGTGGGTGCGCCTCGGCAACGCGCGTGCACGGCAGGAGGCTGGCGCCGACGATGGCGCCTCCGCCCCCGATCGCCCGTCGGGAGGAGAGGCGGGGCGCGACGCGTTCATGCGCGCCCTCGCTGTGGCCGAGCTCGGGAGCGAGGCGCGTCGGGAGGCTCTCCTGTGCCTCGCCGATCTCGATCTCGCCCAGGGGGACGGGGCCCGCGCCGAGCTGTGGCTCGAGCGAATCGTGGGGCCGAAGGATCGCGAGGTCGCGCTGCGGCGCGCCGAGGCGCGGCTCCTCCTGCGCGATCCCGCGGGCGCCGCGAAGAACACGGATGCCCTGGGGGAGGACCCGACCGACGGTCGCACGGCGCTCTTGCGGGGGCGGATCGCCTGCGCCCTGGGCCACAAGGAGGCGTTCTCCCCCCTGCTGCGCGCGTACGTCCTCGAGGTCCCCTGGTCGAGCGAGGCGCTCTCGCACGCGCTCTCCGTGCTGCCCGTCGAGAAGGACGCGCTCGCCCGCGTGCGCGCGGTCGTCGAGTCTCGTGGTGAGGCCAGGTCGGCCCGTTTTCGCGCTGCCTTCGCGCGCGCCGAGGGCCGCCCCGACGAGGCGCGCCTCGCGCTTCGCGATGCCGTCATGGCCGGCGACGTCTCCGCGGCGCGTCCCCTCTTCGAGGCCGCCGTCGACGACGAGGACGCCGCGGCCATGATGGTGGCGCTGGGGGCACTCCGCGCGGACGGCGATCCCCTCGTGGCGGACGCTCGGCGCCTGCCTTCCGTCGTGTCCCTCGCCATCCCCGAGGACACGGAGAGGAACCTCGACGCGTTGCTGTCGGTGACATCGACGCGCCTCGGCAAGTGGTCCGCCCACATGCGCGACGTGGCCCTCCGCTACTGGATCCCCGAAGCCCCCCTCCTCGCGGTGTGGCCCGATCTCCTCCGGCGCCTCGATCAGCACGCACGCACGCTCGGCGATCTCGACACGCTCGGTCGGGTCGCGGAGCTGACGCGGGAGCGCGAGAGGCCGGTCCGGGTGGCGATCGTCGGCGAGTTCAACGCCGGCAAGAGCACGTTCATCAACGCGCTCATCGGTGCGGACGTCGCCCCCACCGGCGTGCTGCCCACGACCGCGACGCTGCACCACCTCCGCTATGCGCAGGATCCGCTCGCGAGGATCCTCTTCTTCCCCGACGCGGACGGCACCAGGAAGGACGATCGCCTCCTCCCCCTCCCCGAGCTCCGCACCACGTTGAGATCCCTGGATCCGGGCCAGATAAGCCGGGTCGAGCTCCTCGTACCGCTCGCGTCCCTCACCCGCGTGGAGATCCTCGACACGCCTGGCTTCAACGCGCCCGACCCCCGCCACACCAAGGCCGCACGCTCCGCCTTCGACGAGGCCGACGCCGTCATCTGGCTCCTCGACGCGGGCCAGGCCCTCAAGCAGTCGGAGAAGCAGATCCTCGACGAGGCGCGGGCGGCGAAGGTGCCCGTGCAGATCCTCGTCAACAAGGCCGACCGCCTCGACGACGCCGAGCTCGCCCGGGTCCTCGCGACGGTCGACGAGGGGCTCGCCGAGGCGGGAATACGGTCCTGGAGCCCCGTGGTCGCGCTGTCCGCGCGGCTCGCGCTGCAGGGAAAGCTGGGGGACGCGGACGCCCTCGCGCGATCGCGCTGGGCCGACGTGCAGGCGCTCATGGACACCCAGATCATCGGACGCAGCGACGATCTGAAGGAGCGCGCGCTCCGGCGTCGCGCCGTGAAGATGGCCGCGGATCTCCGCCGGGCCGCCTCGGGCCGCGCGCACGCGGAGGAGGAGGCGCACGTGGCCGCACGCACCGCCGCGCAGGAGGCGGGCGTGCTCGCGGCCAAGCTCGACCGGGAGCTCGAGGAGTCGGCGCAGGTGCTGGTCGGCGCGCTCGGTCCGGCGCTCGGCGTGCTCGCGAAGGATCTCGAGGTCACGAGCTTCGGGCGTGATCGGGAGGCGGCCCTCAAGGATCCCGTGGTCGTCCGGTACCGGACGGAGCGGGCGACGAACCGCCTCGCGGAGCCCATGGCCCACGTGCTCGCGCGCATGGCCGCTGGCGGTTCGGAGGCGCGGAAGGGTGCGGAGGCGCGGGATCTCGTGCCGCTGTGCCGCGCCCTCGTCCGCGGCTTCTGGCTGGCCGGCGCGGAGGACGCGACCGCCCTCTCGCGGGCTGCGATCACCACCCTCATCGAGCGGCTCGCGACGCTCTCGTGGTCGGTGCCCGCGCGGGAAGGGATGACGTCGCTGGAGGGTGAGCTCGTGGCCATCGAGGGCCTTCTCGGCCGTGGCTGAGCTGGAACGCCGCGCAGGATCCAGGTATCCTCGGGGCATGAGCGGTCGTCGGCGCCTCCTCGCCAGTCTGCTGGGCCTCGCGGCGCTGCTCGCTGCGCGTAGCGCGGCGCTCGCCGATCCCATCCTCGAGGTCGGGCCCGGCAACGTCAGCGTGCAGGCCGAGAAGCTCGAGGTGGACGTGGGGGGTGGCACCGCCATCCTCACGGGCGCCGTCTCCCTCTCCAAGGGCGACCTCTCCGTGAAGTGTCCCCGCATCGACCTCCGCTACGACAACACGCCCCACGTCACGTGGGCCAAGGGCTCGGGCGGCGTCGCGGCCGACATCCGGGGCGTCCACGCCGAGGCACCCGAGGTCGAGGTCGATCTGGCGAGGCAGACCCTCCAGCTCCGCGGCGGCGTGCGGCTGACGCGTGGACAGGGTTGGGTCGAGGCCAACCGCGCCACGATCGACCTCGCGACCGCGAAGGTGACGGCGCACGAGGTCAAGGGCTCCGTCCCCGTCCCGAAGTCCCCTTGAGCGCTCCAGGCTGGGTCCTGGAGGCGGACCGCGTGCGCGTGGTGCGCGGTGATCGCACGATCCTGCGCGACGTGTCGGTGCGCGTGGCGGCGGGCGAGGTCGTCGGCATCCTCGGCCCGTCCGGCGCCGGGAAGTCGACGCTGTTCCGCGCGCTCACCGGGGAGGAGCCGCCGGACGCCGGCGAGGTCCGCTTCGCCGGCGCCGTCGTGACGAGGGAGCCCTTGTGGCGACGGGCCAGGGCGGGCATCGGCTACATCCCGCAGGGGTCGAGCGTGCTCTGGGACCTCACGGTGCGCGAGAACCTCGTCACGTTCTCGCGCGTGGTGCACGGCACAGCCGGCGATCCCGTGCAGGCCGCGGTCGAGGTGGGCCTGCAGCAGCGCCTCGACGTCCACGCCCGGGAGCTCTCGGCCGGTGAGCGGCGACGGCTCGAGTTCGCGCGCGCGATCACGCGGAGACCTCGCGTGCTGGTCTGCGACGAGCCGTTCGCCGGCGTCGATCCCGCCGGCGCGGAGCTGCTCGGCAGGCTTCTCGCGGATCTCGCGATCGAGGGCGTCGGCGTGGTCCTGGCGGACCACCATGTCGCCGAGGCGCTGGCGGTCTGCACACGCGCGCTCCTCCTGCTCGACGGGGAGGTAGCGGTCGACGAGACCCCCGAGGCCTTCCGAGAGCACCCCCTCGTCCGGGGGCGCTACCTCGGCACCTGGACGCGCTCCATTCCACCGTGATCCCCTTGGCATGAAAATCGCGCCAGGCGCGCGTTCGAGGTGTTACTCTTTCCTGGACGGTCCACCGGCGTACACCCCGGTGGCCGTGGACGACGGGTTTCACCCTCGCGCCCCGGAGGATCTCCCCGACGATGGAAATCAAGCAGCAGCTCAAGCTCAGCCAGCAGCTCGTGATGACTCCGCAGCTGCAGCAAGCCATCCGGCTGCTCCAGCTCTCCCGCCTCGAGCTGATCGACGAGATCAGGAAGGAGCTCGACGCGAACCCGGTGCTGGCCGACGACGACATCGATCCGCGCGGTCGCGCGAAGGGCGCCAGCGGCGGCGCCGAGGGCGAGATCCCTCAGATCCAGGTCGACGAGCGCATCGACCGCATGGAGGACCGCATGCGGTCCCAGTCGGTGGACACCCAGAAGACGGACGACAAGAGCGTTCGTGAGATCGACTGGGAGCAGTTCCTCGAGAACCGCACGCAGCAGCAGTCCCTGCCCACGACGCGCGGGGGCTTCGAGGAGCTCCCCCCCATCGAGCAGAGCCTCACCAAGGCGACCTCCCTCGTGGACCACCTGCGGTGGCAGCTCCACATGAGCGACTTCACCGAGGCCGAGCGGCGCTTCGCCGAGCTCGTCCTCGGCAACCTCGACGACAACGGTCTGCTCGACCTCAAGGGCGTCGAGCGCGAGAACGGCGAGAAGACGCCCGACATCACCATCGAGCAGCTCGCCGAGGAGTGCGGGCTCGATCCGGAGGACGCGCCCGAGGTCCTGCGCATCATGCAGGAGTGGGACCCGGTGGGCGTCTGCACCCGGGATCTCCGCGAGTGCCTCCTCGTCCAGGCCGAGGTGTTCCACTACGACGATCTCGAGATCGAGATCATCGACAAGCACCTCCACAACCTGGAGAAGCACAACTACCAGGCCATCGCGCGCGACATGAAGCTCCCCGTCGAGGAGATCTACGAGGCCGTCAAGGAGATCCAGAAGCTCGAGAGTCGCCCGGCCCGGAACTTCACCGAGACCGACGAGAAGAGCATCGGCATCACGCCGGACGTCTACATCGTCAAGGACGAGGACAAGTTCGTGGTCACCGACAACGACCGCGGCGTCCAGCGCCTCTACATCAACGAGACCCTCACCAAGCAGCTCCTCAAGGACCCGAACGCGAAGGAGTTCATCGGGGAGAAGCTCCGCAACGCCCAGTGGCTCATCCGGGCGATCGAGCAGCGCCGGAAGACCATCATCCGCGTGACGGAGTGCATCGTCGACAAGCAGCGCGAGTTCTTCGAGCGCGGGGTCGCCCACCTCAAGCCGATGATCCTGCGGGACGTGGCCGAGACGGTGGGCATGCACGAGTCCACCATCAGCCGCGTGACGACGAACAAGTACGTGCACACTCCGCAGGGCCTCTTCGAGCTCAAGTATTTCTTCAACTCGTCGATCCGGCGGGTGGCCGAGGAGGACATCGCCTCCGAGAGCGTGAAGCAGGCCATCAAGAAGATCATCGACGGCGAGGACAAGTCGAACCCCCTCTCGGACCAGGCCATCGTCGAGATCCTCGCCAAGGACGATGGCATCCAGATCGCGCGAAGGACCGTGGCCAAATACAGAGAAATGCTTGGAATTCTTGCTTCCAGCAAGAGAAAGAAGCTGTTCTAGGAATCGAAGCCTGCGCGGGCGCTCGTCGCCTCGCGCCACAGGAGGCACATGAACATCGCCATCACGTTTCGTCAGATGGACGCGACCGACGCCGTGAAGGGGTACGCCACCGACAAGGTGGCCAAGCTGCAGAGGTTCCTCAGGCAGCCCCTCAAGGGTCAGGTCACTCTCTCCTGCCAGAAGACCGTCCACGTCGCCGAGGTCGACGTCCACGCGGGCGGCGAGCACTATCACGCTCACGAGACGAGCGAGGACATGTACGCTTCGATCGACAAGGTCATCGACAAGGTCGAGGCGCAGATCCGCGCCGCCCGCGCGAAGAAGAAGGGGCAAGATCGCGCGAGCGATCACCTGCTCCCCGACATGCCGGACGAGGACTGACGGGCAGCGGGAACGCAGATGAAACTGACCGAGCTCCTGAGCGCCGACCGCGTCGCCATCCGCAAGCGGAGCGGGGACGACGCCTTCGACACGGCCGCGGCGCTCCGACTCCTCGGGAGCATGCTGTCGGGTGGGGGGGTCGACGCCGCAGAGGTCGAGCGCGTGCTGGTCGAGCGCGAAGAGCTGCAGTCGACGGGGATCGGAGAGGGCGTGGCGATTCCCCACGGCGCGCTGCAGGCGCTCGAGCTGCAGCGCGCCGCCCTCCTCATCGTGCCCGGGGGCGTCGAGTTCGCGTCGATCGACCAGGAGAAGGTGACCATCCTCTTCGCGGTCGTCGGGCCGAAGCGCGCCACGGGCGAGCATCTGAAGACCCTCGCACGCGTCTCGCGCCTGCTCCGCCATCCGGAGTTCCGCGAGCGCCTGGTCGGGGCGGCGAGCGGCGAGGCCGCCTTCGCCCTCATCGCGGTCGAGGAAGCGGACCCCAAGCCGAGCTCTCCCGACGCGGCGAGGAAGGTCTGATGGGCGGCCCTCCTTCCGACATCCCTCCGTCCGACACGATGCCGCAGTCGATCCCGCCGATCCCCGGCGAGGTCACCGTGGAGGCTTTCCTGGCCGAGGCGAGGTCGCAGCTCCGCATCCGGCTCGCCGCGGGCGCGGCGGGGATCAAGCGGCCGATCCGCCACCCGCGCATACAGAAGAGCGGCCTCGCACTGGCCGGACATTTCGAGGGGGTCGTGCCCACGCGCGTGCAGGTCCTCGGGGACACCGAGATGACGTACCTCGAGGCGCTCGCGCCCGACGTGCGGAGTCAGTCTTGCCGCGCCTTCTTCTCCCTCGGGCTGTCGTGTGTCGTGCTGACGCGGGATCGCGAGCCCCCGAAGGCCCTCGCGGCGGCCGCGGAAGCCACGTCGACGCCCGTGCTCGTGTCGGCGACGCGCTCGAGCAAGACCGTGAACGCCCTGCACGCGATCCTCGACGACCAGCTCGCTCCGCACACGCAGCTCCACGGGGTGCTCGTGGACGTGTTCGGTGTGGGCCTCTTGATGATGGGCAAGAGCGGCATCGGCAAGAGCGAGTGCGCCATCGAGCTCGTTCTCAGGGGCCACCGGCTGGTGGCCGACGACGTGGTGCGATGCGACTGGCGGCCGCCAGGGATGGTGTTCGGCGCACCGCCCGACCTCCTCCGCCACCACATCGAGGTCCGCGGGCTCGGCGTCCTGAACATCAAGGACATGTTCGGCGTCACCGCGGTGCGCGAGCGCAAGCGCATCGACGTCGTCGTGCGTCTCGAGGAGTGGAAGGACGAGGGTACCTACGACCGCCTCGGCATCGAGGATCGCTTCCACGCCATCCTCGGCACGCCGATCCGCATGCTCACCGTCCCCGTTCGGCCCGGCCGCGACATGGGCTCCATCGTGGAGATGGCCGCCCGGAACGAGCTCCTGCGGCGCGCTGGCAAGAACCCGGCGAAGGAGTTCGCGGAGCGCCTCGAGAGCCGCGCCATCGCCGGCGCCGAGTCGTTCAAGGAGGCGGTCGACAACGAGTCGGCCGCGGTCCCGCCCGTGTCGTCGCCGCGGATGGCCCCCGCCCCCCATAGCGACGAGGCGCTCCCGCCCCTGCGTCGGTCGAACGAGAGCGCCGCGTGGGTCGTGGCGCCCAAGTCGAGGCGCGACGATGAGCGGTGAGTCCGCGGCCGGCCGCCGCGCGCGGCCCATGGTGGTCGTCGTGACCGGGCTCTCGGGCGCCGGGCGGTCCACGGCGCTGCGGACGCTCGAGGATCTCGGCTTCTTCTGCATGGACAACCTCCCCACGGTGCTCGCGCCGGAGGCGGTGGCGCTCTGCGAGCGCGGCGGCATGACGCGGGTTGCCCTGGGCATCGACGTGCGTGTGCGTGCGTTTCTCGGGGAGGTGGGCAACACGCTGCGCGAGCTCGAGGCGGGCGGACAGCGAGATCTCGAGGTGCTCTTCGTCGACGCGACGGACGAGACGATCCTTCACCGCTTCGGGGAGACGCGACGGCCTCACGCCCTCTCCACGAGCGACCGCGATGGCGCCGTGGCCGTGCTCGATGGTGTCGCGATGGAACGCGCCCGTCTGGCCCCCCTCCGCGCCCGGGCGACCCACGTGATCGACACGACCTCGCTGTCGGTCCACGAGCTCAGGCGCATGGTCATCGGCCACTTCGGGCCCGCCTCGGGCCGCACCGCCGGGATGAGCGTGCGCGTCGTGTCGTTCGGCTTCAAGTACGGCGCGCCCGTGGACGCGGATCTCGTCTTCGACGTCCGCTTCCTGAAGAACCCGTACTTCGTGCCGGAGCTCAAGGCGCTCCCGGGGACGGATCCGCGCGTGGAGCGCTTCGTGCTCGCGCTCGCCGATACGCGCGAGTTCCTCGATCGCACCGCGGACCTCCTGCGCTACGTGGTGCCGAAATACGAGCGGGAGGGCAAGAGCTACCTCACGATCGGCATCGGCTGCACGGGCGGTCGGCACCGCTCGGTGGTCGTCGCCGAGCAGCTCGGCGTCATCCTCGGGGAGGGCGTCGTCGTGGCGCACCGTGACGTGCACCGGAGCGATCCGGCGGGGCCACGGAGGCGGAGCCCGAGCGTTCCCCCCCCGGAGCAGGCGACGCAGAGCGAGCTCGCGGCGGAGCTCTCTCCGCTCCCCCAGCCCGTCAGCGCGCACTTCAAGGTGCGGCCATGACGGCGCAGGGCCAGTTCATGATCGTGAACCGCCTCGGCCTCCACGCGCGCGCGGCGACCAAGCTCGTGCTCCTCGCGACGAAGTTCCCGTGCGAGGTCGAGGTCGTCCACGACGGGCAGGCCGCGAACGCGAAGAGCGTCATGGGGGTCCTCCTGCTCTGCAGCGCGAAGGGCACGCTCCTCGAGGTCCGGGCCACGGGCGAGCGCGCCGACGAGTGCGTGGCCGCCATCGGCGAGCTCATCGCGTCCAAGTTCGGGGAGGAAGCGTGAGCACGGACGGCGAAGGGGGGGAGCGCAACAGCGAGGCGCCCATGGTGCCGGACGACCGGCCGAGCGTCATCAGGCTCCCCGCGGAACCCGTCGTGCTCCGGGGGATCTCGGGATCACCCGGGATCGCCGTGGGCCCGGCGCTCGTCATCGGCGACATGCGGGCGCAGTACGCGCAGCGGCACATCCACACCGCGCAGATCCCCTCGGAGCTCGCGCGGCTCGAAGACGCCGTCACGCGCGCGACGCGGACGCTGCGTGACGTGAGCGCGAAGGTCGTCGGCGCCAAGGACGCCCAGCCCATCCTCGAGGCGTACGTGCTCATGCTGGGCGATCCGATGCTGCACGAGGTGGTGCGGCGCAAGATCAAGGTCGAGAAGAAGTGCGCCGAGTGGGCGGTCGCCGAGGCGTCGGACGAGATCGGCGCGGCCTTCGGCGATCCGCGCGAGCGCGACGCATACATCGTCGAGCGGCGCCACGACGTCGCCTTCGTCTGCGAGCGGCTCCTGCGCTCGCTGCTCGGCGAGGCGCCCGTATCCCTCTCGCTCGACCACCCGTCGATCGTCGTCAGCCACGATCTGTCCCCGGCGGACACCGCCGGGATGGTGCGAGGCCCGGTTCTCGGCTTCGTCACCGCCGTCGGGTCGCGGACGAGCCACACGTCGATCATGGCGCGCGCGCTCGAGATCCCGGCCGTCGTCGGCGCGCCGGACGCGCTCACGCACATCCGCACGGGTGACATGGTCGTCGTCGACGGTCTCACCGGGACGGTGACCGTCCATCCGACCATGACGATGGTCGTCGAGGCCCACCAGCGCTCGACCGCGCACCTGGCCTTCGCGCGGCGCCTCCTCGAGTCCAAGGACCAGAAGGGCCTGCTTGGCTGCGGCACCCCGATCGCGCTCAAGGCCAACGTGGAGCTCCCGGCGGAGGCGACCCTGGCCGTCGATCACGGCGCCGAGGGCATCGGCCTCTACCGCACCGAGTTCCTCTACATCGATCGCTCGAGCCTGCCCACGGAGGACGAGCAGTACGAGATCTACCGGGCCGTCGTACACGCCGTCGGCGGGCGCCCGGTGACGTTGCGCACGTTCGACATCGGGGGTGACAAGTTCGCGAGCACGTTCCAGCTGCCCGCGGAGATGAACCCGGCGCTCGGGCTCCGGGCCATCCGCCTCGCGCTCCGACAGCCCGACGTGTTCGCCACCCACCTCCGCGCGATGGTCCGGGCGAGCGCCCACGGCGAGGTGCGGATCATGATCCCGATGGTGACCACGCTGCGCGAGATGCGAGAGGTCCGCGACCACCTCGCCGCCGCCACCGCGGACGTCCGCGCGCGGGGTCTCCCGTGCGCCGACCACATCGCCCTGGGCATGATGGTCGAGGTCCCCGCGGCCGCCATCATGGCCGACCTGTTCGCGAAAGAGGCCGACTTCTTCAGCGTGGGCACGAACGACCTCGTGCAGTATGCCCTCGCGATCGACCGCACGAGCCAATCGCTCGCCGAGCTCGCGTCCGCGTTCAGCCCTGCGATCCTCCGGCTGATTCGCTCCGTGACGCGCGCGGCGCGGGCTAACGACGTCCCCGTCGCGCTCTGCGGGGCGATGGCCTCGGAGCCGCTGGCCGCGCTGCTCCTCGTGGGCCTCGGGCTCCGCGAGCTCTCCATGGAGGCCACCGCGATCCCCGAGATCAAGGAGAGCCTCCGCCGCTTCACGCTGGCGGAGCTCGAGCCCGTGGCGGAGCGTGCGCTGATGAGCGCGAGCGCCGAGGAGGTGCAGCGCGAGGTACACGACGCCTTCGCGCCTCGGCTCGTCGACCTGCTCAGCTTCTCGCAGGTGGGCTCGGCCATCCTGCCCGTGGGACCCTAGCGTGACGACGCGGTCGTCGGATCGCCCGCCCGCCACGATGGCCTCGCTCGCGACGGCGCGAGGCGTGACGCGCGGTCTGTCGACCTTCGTAGGGCGCGCCGGAGAGCGTGAGCTCTTCCTCGCGCGACTGGCGAGCGGGCACCGGCTCGTGACGGTCGTGGGACCACCCGGCGCGGGGAAGTCGCGCTTCGCCTCGTACACGCTGGCAGGGCTCGAGGGTCGGGCGATCGTCGCCTGCGACGCCTCGACGGTCACCGACGCGGACGAGCTGGTCGGGGCCGTCCACGCCGCCCTGGGCGTCGATCCGGGGACGGGCGTGGCCCGCGCCGTCGACGCGCTGGGCCCGGCCGTCCTCCTCCTCGACGACGTCGACCGCGTGATCGGCGCGGCGGCGTCGTGGATCGAGGACCTCGTCTCGCGCGCGCCGCGCCTGTCGGTGGTGTTGACGTCGCAGCGCCGGTCGGGCATCGCTGGCGAGGCGTGCGTGGAGATCGCCAGCCTCTCACTCGACGAGGCGGTCGATCTGTTCGCGGCCCGCAGCCGCCTCCTCAGGCCGGACTTCCAGGTCACGGACGCGAACCGCGGCGACGTCGAGCGACTCGTCAGCGAGCTCGACCGGCTCCCGCTCGCCGTCGAGCTCGCCGCCGGGCGGGCGGCGGTCCTCGGCCCCCGCGAGATCCTGGCGCGCACGAGCCAGCGGTTCGAGCTCCTCCGCGCGCGCGGAGGCGAAGATCGCCGCGTGCACCTCGAGGGAGCGATCGCGGTCGCGTTCGATCTTCTGTCGCCGGCCGAGCGCGAGGCGCTGACGCAGGCCGCCGTCTTCCCGGGTAGCTTCACCCTGGAAGGCGCCGAGGCCGTCCTCCAGCTCGGGGGTGGGCACACACCGCTCGACGTGCTCGACGCGCTCGCGGCGCGATCGCTCGTGCGCTCGTTCGAGCCAGCGACGCTCCCTGGCGAGCTGCGCTTCTCCTTGTGGGAGACGGTGCGCGCGTTCGCGCTCCGCCAGGCACCGCCCGGCGCGCTCGAGGCCGCCCGCGATCGCCTTGCGACGTACGCGGCGACGGTGGCGGAGGAGTTCGAGCGCCGGCGCGAGGCCGGGGAGGCGCCGATCGACGAGATCGCGCTCGAGGCGCCCATCTTCGACGCCGTGTTCGAGAGTCACGTCGATCACGATCCCCGGATGGCCGCCCTCGTGCTGCTCGCCGAGCGGCCGCTGGTCGATGCCTACGGCCCCGTCGCGCCATACGAGCGTCGCCTCTCTCGTGCCGCCGCGGCCCTCGAGCTCGGCGTCGACGAGGGCACGCTGGCGAAGGTGCTCGTCGCGGCCGGGCGCGCCCGCGTGATGCTCGGCAAGCTCGACGCGGGTCGTGCGGCGCTCTCGAGCGGCGCGGACGCGGCGGCGCGCGCGGGGCTCCCTGCCGTCGAGGCGGAGGCGCGCAGCATCCTCGCGCTCGCGCTCTACTGGCAGGGCTTTCCGGACGACGCGGCGCGACTCCACGGGGACGCCACGGCGGCGCCCCTGGACGCGGCCGGAGGGTTCGCCCGGGGCCTCGTGCTCCTCCTGGGAGGGAGGCCGAGCGAGGCCCGCGAGGTCCTTCGTGACGTGGTGGACGCGCGGCGTCGCGGCGGGGACGTGAGCGATCTCGGCCTGGCGCTCGCGCTGTACGGGAACGCCTGCATGGAATGCGCGGACGCCGCCCTCGCGCGGACCCTCTTCGACGAGGCCGAGGTGGTGCTCGAGCGCGCGAAGAACCGGCGATTCCTGGCGATCCTGGAACTGTGGCGGGGGTCGCTCGCGCTCGATCAGGGCCGATTCGTGCAGGGCACGCAGCACCTCGATCGCGCGCACGCGGGCCTGATGGGCGCGGAGGACAGGTTGTTCCTGAGGAGCGCGCGAGGCTACCTCGGGATCGCCCACCACCTCCTCGGCGATGCGAAGGCCGCCCTCGCATGGTTCGACCAGGCGGTCGCGGGCGCAGCGGAGGATCGGCACCAGTACCCGCTCGGGCACTTCCTCGTCCACAAGGCCGCGGCGGAGGCGAGGCTCGGCGACCTCGACGCGGCGGAGGACACGTTCGCGCGCGCCGAGTCACACGTGGCCGCCGCCCTTCGGCCCTCCCTGGTGGCCACGTCGCACGTGCTCCGGGGCCTCCTCCACCTCGCGCGGGCCGACCGTTCACACGACGACGTGCGGCGTCGCCACCTCGCGAACGCGGAGCTCGAGATCACCCGCGGCACGGGCCAGCGCGCGGGTCAACCGGACCGTATCCGGGAGACGTCCCTCGATGTCCGCCTGGCGCTTCGCCTCGCGGAGCCCCTTCTCGCGGAGAGGCTGCGCGACCTCGCCGGGCCGCCGCTCCGGGCCGTGCTCCGCGTCGGCCCCGAGGCGGCGTTCTTCCACGTGGGGGACGGCCCGCGCGTCGACCTCTCGCGTCGCGCCCTCCTCCGGCGCCTGCTCGAGTGCCTGGCGGCGAAGGCCATCGAGGATCCCGGCGCGACCGTCGACTCCTTCGCGCTCCTCGACGCGGGGTGGCCCGGTGAGCAGGTCTCCGCGGAGTCCGGCCTGCACCGCGTCCACGTGGCGCTGGCGACGCTGCGCAAGATGGGACTCGGCCCCGTCCTGCGGACGGATCCGAGCGGGTACCGCATCGGCGCCGAGATCGTGCGGCTCTCCCCCGCCTGACGCCGCTCTTTCTTCGCCGCCGGTGGCGCGCATGGTGGTAGGGTGCGCGCCGCTCATGCGGCAATCCTGGCCCCGGCTCCCAACCAAGGCGACCCGCGCGCTCGTCCTGCTCGTCCTCGCGCTCGTCTTCGCCACGGCCTCCCCGGGGTGTGCGGGGAAGAACCCGGCCGACGCCGCGGAGGGCCCCTGCCCCAAGGGACAGGCGTGCACCGTGCGCATGACCATGCTGCACACGTCGGACATCCACTCCCGGCTGTACCCGTTCGAGCAGGTCATCACGCAGATCGACTCGGACCTCGGCCTCGGGCAGCTGAGCCTCGTGTCGAACGTCGGTGGCGTGGCGAGGGTCGCCCACGTCGTGAACCGCGAGCGCGCCCGCGCCGACCGGGTGCTCCACCTCGACTCGGGGGACTGCTTCCAGGGCGCGCCCATCTTCAACTTCTACGCGGGGGAGCCGGAGGTGAGATCCCTCGCCGCGATGGGCATCGACGCGGCCGTGGTCGGGAACCACGAGTTCGACAAGGGCCTGAACTCGCTCGTGACGCAGATGCAGAAGTGGTCGAGCTACCGACTGCTCGCCGCGAACTACAAGTTCGAGGGCCAGCAGGCCGGCACCGGCGACGTGCCCAACTACGGACGGCTAGGGACGATCACGCGCCCCTTCGAGGTCTTCAACCAGGGTGGCCTCAAGGTCGCGGTCATCGGCATGGCCAACCTGTCGAGCCTGACGTCGATCTTCGATCAGCCCAACCGCCTGGGCATCACGCCGCTCAACACGGCCGAGGTCGCCCAGTTCTACATCGACCTCCTCCGCCCCTACGTCGACCTGGTGGTCATGCTCACCCACCTCGGCCTCGAGGTCGACCAGCGGATGGTCCGGAGCACCACGGGCATCGACGTCGTCCTCGGGGGTCACAACCACATCGTCATCAACCCGCCCCAGGAGATCGTCGATTGCTCGGGCGATCCGCTCAATCCGGGCTTCATCTGGTCGGTCGACCCGAACCTGACGGTCGACACGAGCAGGGATCCGCCGAAGGACGCCCTCCACCCCGATCCTGTGAACCACCCCTGGCAGTTCCGCCGGCAGTGCCAGCCGCGCAAGGTGATCATCGCCCACTCCGGGGCGTTCGCGAAGTACGTCGGGCGCCTCGACCTCATGGTCTCGAACGATCCGGCCCAGATTTCCCCGACCGGTGATCCAAAGGACTACGATCCGACGAACGGCTTCGAGGTGCTGACCAGCCGCTACGCGGCCTTCCCCATCGACCAGAGCGTCCCCGAGGACCCGGTCGTGAAGCAACTCCTCGAGCCCTACCGTCGGACCCTCGACACGGTCGCCGACCTCGACATCCTCGTGGGCTACAGCCCGAACGGTGCGCGCCGCATCTCGTCGTCGGGCGGCGACTCCCCGCTCGGCAACATGGTCGCGACGGCGATGTGGCTCCGGCTGGGCATCCAGACCGACTTCTCGCTCACGAACACGACGGGCATCCGGGCGGACATCAACCCCGGGCCGATCACCATCGAGCAGATGTACAACGTCTTCCCGTTCGACAACTCCATCTCGAAGATGCAGCTGTCCGGGCTCGAGGTGCAGCAGCTCTTCGACTTCGTCGCGCGCCGCTCCTCGCGGCGTGGCTGCACCGCCCAGTCGCAGATCGCCGGCGCCCGCGTGCGCCTCAACTGCACCACCTGCAGCCAGCCGGGGCTCGACAAACCGTGCGCCATCGACGCCGAGTGCGTCGACGGAGCAACGTGCGAGAACGGCCGGTGCAAGGTCGAGGCGTGCGCCGACAACGTGTACATCGGGTACCTCCAGAGGGAGGACGGGGCGCGAGTGCCCTGCAAGTCCGACGCGGAGTGCCCGGAGAAGCTGCCGAGCCAGTGCGATCGCAGCCACGCGGCGGCGGGCGGGGCCGGGCTCTGTCTGGCCCCGATCAGCAAGACGAACCTCTACGAGCTCGCGACGAGCAACTACCTCGCGGGCGGCGGCTCGGGCTTCCGCGTGCTGCAGCGCAACACGACGCAGTTCGACACCAAGGTGCAGCAGCGCGACGCCCTCATCGACTACATGCGCGCCGGGAAGCCTTGCGGGTACAGCAAGGCGAACGGAACCCCCGACGGGCTCAAGGCCTGCGCGACGGACCAGGAGTGCGGCACGGACGGGGCGACCGTGTGCGCCTGCCCGGGCCACGTGAAGACGATCGGCTCGGGCGACAACCTCACCTGCCAGACGGACGGCGCGTGCGAGGGTCGCTCGGGGCGCTGCGTCCCGGCGCCTTGCCGCGACGGCGTGGCGCAGTTCCACATCAAGCGATGCCTCGGATCGCCCGACGCGCAGGCCTGTCAGGTGAAGCTCGCTCCATGCGTGCTCGGCGGGGAGTCCTGCAAGTACCTCTCGTGCGTGGATCGCAACCTCGGCAACTTCAGCGACGCGCGACTGGAGATGATCGGTCGATGAGGCGTCTCGTCGTCACCCTCGGCCTCGTGGCCGCCGCCGGCACGGCGTGCACGGGCGCGTTCCCGGTGCGCGGGAGCACGGCGCGCATCTCCGTCGAGCTCCAGCCGCCGATCGCCACGGGCACGCGCGCGCAGCCGCTGCCCCTGGCGATCGAGTACCCGGCCGCGTACGGCGTGAAGGTGCGCGTGCTCAAGGCGGACGGCACCCAGGACGCCGCGTTCACCGGGCAGCTTCGCCTGTCCGTGAAGCCCGGGAGCGTGCAATCGGTCTCCGGGCCGGGGGTCGAGGGGCGCAACGTGCTCGTCACCGCGGGCGAGTCCGCCCCCGTGAACGTGAACATCCTCGGGGCGTACGGCGAGACCCACATCCTCGCGGAGGACCTGGGCTACGTGCCGACCGATCCTCGTCGTGACCCGCCAGCCGCGTGCTCCGACGGAAAGGACAACGACGGCGACGGCCGCTTCGACTACCCCGCGGACGAGGGCTGCGCCTTCGCGAACGACGACTCCGAGACGGGTGGCACGTACACCGCGGGCGCCAGCGAGGCCATCTTCTACGCCCTCCCCCGCGTGGCGGACGTGCGCGGCGTCTCCCAGGGCGGCGCCGCGACATCCTTCCCCAAGCAGCAGATCCAGATCGACACCGGCTTCGACGAGCTGAACCAGCGCTTCGTCTTCACCACGATCGTCACACGCATCGCGTCCGACGGGTTCTATGTCACGGATGTCGACGACGCGATCGAGCAGCGCTTCACGCCACCGGCGAGCTACCAGGAGAACAAGGACAAGAAGCGCGCGGACGGCCAGAAGCCGCGCGGCGCGTCCTCGGTGTTCGCCTTCACCTTCAACGCTCCGCCAGGCATGCGCGTGTGCGATCGCATCAAGACCTACCGCGGCACCGCCATCGACTTCTTCGGCTTCACCGAGATCGGCTTCCCGACGTTCACGCTGGAGGAGTGGGATCCGCGCCTGCGGCCCTGCGGCCTGCCCGAGCCGTACGTGCTGCGGCCCGACGACCTCAGCAGCCAGGCGCTGCTCTTCCAGAACCTGTCGGGCCTCGTCCGCGTGCAGACGCTGGAGAAGGTGGAGACGCGCGTGACCCGGCACTTCGGGCCCGGCGACACGCCTTGCACGAAGAGGGCGGACGGCTCGTACCAGTGTGCGGCGACCGATGACGCCTCGAACTGCGACTTCAACAAGGACGGCCGGGTCGACTTCACCAAGGAGCCCGAGAAGTCGTGCTCCGCGGCGTGCGCGGTGGATCTCGAATGCACCGAGTACTCCAACTTCGCGGCGCGCAGCGCCTTCCAGCTCGTCGTGACCGACACGGTGAACGGGCTGAAGGCGAAGATACAGGCCGACGGCTCGACCTCGCCGAGCTTCCTCCCCCTCGATCTCCGCGGCAAGGCGATCCGCGCCTTCACCGGCACGCTCCGCTACTTCTCGGGCGGCGCGCAGTTCACGCTCGAGGCCCGCTGCAAGGACGACATCATCATCGATCTCGCGGCGCCCCTCGTCCCGATGGACAGGGCGTGCGTCTTCCCGCGCCAGCTCATCGATCTCAACTCAGGAACGCAATAGCGGCCGACAGGCCCGATCCACCGGCCAAATGCTCACCCCCAGAGAACGCATGATCCCCAGACTCCGGACGGGCCTCCCCGCGATCCTCCTCGTCCTCGCGTCCAGCCCCGCCGCGGCCCAGCAAGTGGGCGGAGGGACCGCCGGCACGGTCTCCGTCGACCCGACCGCGCCGACGCCCGAGAAGAAGGACCCACCCCCGCCCGAGAAGGTGGACCCGCCCCCGCCCGAGAAGAAGGACCCGCCGCCTGTCGACGTCGGCGGCACCGCCGGGGCGCGCGCCTTGGGCACCGCCCCGCCCGGCATGAACACGGGCAATTTCATGGATACGCGCCTCACCTGGACGTTCGGCGACGACGACTTCCTCCACCGCACGGGAGAGCTCATTCCGCTCTCCCCCACGTTCAGCATCGGCGACCGTCCGCAGTACAGGCTGTTCTTCGACAACCTCAACTCGCGCTTCGCGGGCCGCGAGAACCTCACGCACCTCGTGATGTACAAGAAGATGCCCGGCTTCGTCGAGAACCTCACGACCGAAGCGGCCGTCGTCCTGCGCTTCGATCTGGGACAGATGTCGCAGAACAGCGGGAACCTCAACTCCGCGCTGTACGACTCGGGGTCGTACCTCCGCCTTTTCTACAAGACGGGCGCCGAGAAGGTGGGCCTGTCGGCCGTGTTCTTCCCGCTCGACACCGATCGGTTCCGCCTCGGGTACCTGTACGACATCTCGTGGGGCGGCACCGCCGCCTCGATCAACCAGTCGATCTTTCCTCGCATCCAGGGATCGTCACCTGGCTTCAAGGTCCAGTACGACCACAAGAAGTTCTACGTGTTCGGCGGCATGAAGACGGCCACCATCGTCCAGCCGGAGCAGGTGCTCACGGCCAGCGGGCAGAACGACGTCGAGGTCGTGCGCGTGGGCGAGACGAACTTCGGCGCCCTCGGCGGCCTCGGCGTGGACCCGACCGACAACGTCCGGTTCGACCTCGGCGGCGGCTACTTCCAGCAGGGCAAGGCCGATCTGTCGGACGTCCGCGGCAGGTCCATCTACACGTGGGGTGGATCCGCCCGCGCGCTCCTTCACCAGAACATGCCCGTCCCGCAGTCCGTCGACTTCCAGCTCTACCGGAACGATCCTGCCGCACCGATGATCATGTTCCGCCCGGAGAAGTACGATCCCGACCAGCTTGCCTTCAGCGTCGGCGTCGAGGGCGCGCTCCTCCGGCAGCACCTCAAGGACTTCGACGTCGACGGCTCGCTGAAGGATCAGTCGTCGGTCGCCGGCGCGGTCCAGGGCATCGTCAAGGCGGGCTACCTCCGGGTGAGCGCGACGGGCATCTACCGCAACCTCCCCTTCGTGGTGCGCAACGTCCCGGGCTTCATCCCCTTCGAGACCCTGCCGAAGGACGCGAACACCGATCCCGAGCTCTTCGGCGCGCTCGCGGCCGACTACCACATCGCGGCCGCGCACCTCACGCCGCAGCTCGGCGGCGGCCTCCAGCTCCCGGCCACGTTCCGTAGCGACTTCACGATCGGCGGCCTCCCGTCTTCACGCACCATCGTGGTGCGGGCGCAGGGCGACGAGTCGATCCTCCCCCTCAACAAGGCCCGCTCGGCGATCGTGCAGGGGCGCTTCAACCTGCGCTGGGACATCTCGGAAGTCGTCGCGGCGAACCTGTGGGTGCAGGTCGTCCGCGACAACAACGGCACGCTCGTGGTGCGCGATCCAGTGGAGGGCACCGCCTCGCTCCGCGTCTTCCAGAGCCCGACCCGCGTCGGCACCGGGCTCGCGCTGCAGGCCCGCTTCTAGGCGCAATGCCGATCGGTTAGGCGCGCTCCAGCGCAAGAGAAGGGGTGCCCCCACTCGCCGCGCTGCGCGCGTCGGTCTCCCCCAAATCGCGCGCTACGCGCGCTCAAGAGCTGTCCAACAATTGCCCGGGGCTGCCCTTCGTTGACGGGAGAGGGCGCGCGCAATTTGGACAGCTCTTCAGGGGGAGACGAAGAGGTCCGGGATGACCGCGCAGACCTCACCCTCGCGCGAGCCCCGCGCAGACCTCACCCTCCCGGCCTCCCTCTCCCTGAAGGGAGAGGGAGGAGCGCGCGAGCCCCGCGCAGACCTCACCCTCCCGGCCTCCCTCTCCCTGAAGGGAGAGGGAGGAGCGCTGGCAGGGATCGGTCTCAGGAAGGACCATCGAGGTGCGAT
>SXGT01752414.1_pt1 | contig 44390 bp, 29 predicted proteins | sample 3176221 | NCBI WGS metagenome assembly SXGT01 (sample SAMN11356862, study PRJNA531348) | freshwater metagenome | isolation source: freshwater sample F1-120 | place: China: Fuxian Lake, Yuxi | collected 2017-12-25 | reverse complement strand
GGACCCTCCCCCACGTCGGCCGCGACACGCGGCCTCTCCCTCCTCGGCGCCTGATGGGCGCCGGGCGCCTCTGGCGCGAGCAGCCGCAACCTTTCGCAGGCTGCAAAAGGTCTCATCACTGCCCGCGTGCGGTATAAATACCCCGGAGCGATTTCAGGTGGGTGCGCCTGGCGCAAGCGGAACTGAGGAGATGATGGGGCCCCCGCACGGGACCCTTGCGGTCTGGGGCTGGGTTCTGTTAGAGGATTGTTGCTAGTTTTCGAGACCCTCTAACTGAAGGACCCAGGCATGAAAAGAATCAACGTGGCCATCGTCGGGCTCGGTTTCGGCTCCGAGTTCATCCCGATCTTCCAGCGTCACCCTCACGCGAATCTGCACGCGATCTGCCAGCGGGACCGCAAGAAGTTGGACACGATAGGCGATGCCTTCGGGGTTGAGAAGCGCTACTCCGACTACCAGGATCTTCTGAAGGATCCGGACATAGACGTGGTTCACATCAACTCGCCGATTCCGGACCATGCCTGGATGTCCATCGAGGGTCTCAAGGCCGGCAAGCACGTCGCGTGCACGGTGCCGATGGCCACGAGCATCGCCGACTGCAAGAAGATCGTCGACCTTCAGAGGAAGACCGGCCTCAAGTACATGATGATGGAGACCGTCGTCTACGCCCGTGAGTTCCTCTACATGAAGGAGCTGTACGAGAAGGGGGTTCTCGGCAAGATCCAGTTCCTCCAGGCGAGTCACCAGCAAGACATGGACGGATGGCCGAATTACTGGCCCGGGCGTCCGCCGATGTGGTATGCGACGCACTGCGTCGGACCCGTCTGCGGCATGACGAACGCGACAGCCGAGTATGTCTCTTGCTTCGGATCGGGCACGATCCGCAAAGAGTTGATCTCGAAGTACAACTCGCCATTCGCTGTGGAAACCACGCATATCAAGTTCAAGGACTCCGACCTGAGCGCCCGGATCTACCGCTCACTCTTCGACGTCGCCCGCCAATACCGCGAGTCCATTGACGTCTACGGCTCGAAAGCCTCGATCGAATGGCCGCTCGTCGAGCATGAGCCGCTCATCCTTCACACTGCGAAGCGTCCCGAGGCCAAGATCCCGAAGCCGGTCAAGGTGCCGGATTACGCGAAGCGCTTGCCGAGGCCGATCCAGCGCTTCACGACCCGGGGTGTCTACGACCTCGCGAAGAAAACGCACCTCTCCTTCACCCAGGGCGCTGGGCATGGCGGCTCGCACCCGCACCTTGCCCACGAGCTCATTCAGGCGATCATCGAGGATCGCGACCCATTCCCAAACGCTCGTCAGTCAGCGAACTGGACCTGTGTCGGCCTCTGCGCGCACGAATCGGCCCTCAAGGGCGGCACGATCGTCAAGCTTCCGGCGTTCACGCAGTAGGTGGGGGGACCTGGCTCCCCGGCGTTGCGATCACGCCGGGGAGCCAGGGGGCCGGGGAAGACGTCTTACGGCTCACCGATCAAGTACGCCACGCCCCCCTGGTTCAGCCAGACCTCCTCCATCTGCTCGCGGTCGTAGACGGCGATGCCTTGCGTGGCATCGTTGGCGGCTGGATCGTTCACGCAGACGTTTCCAGCGGTGTCGAATCCCGTGAGCACGAGGAGATGCCCATCGGTCTTCGGGTACGGAGCGCCCTTCAGCGCTCCCATCTTGTCCCGGATGCTGATGACGAGGGGCTGTCCGGCTGCGATGGTTTCCCGAGCGGCTTCCCAGCTCCGAAATCTCGCGATCCGGCCCCGCGCGCCCAGCGAGAAGGCGGCCTGAATATTTGCTGGCCAGTTTCCATAGATCCCTTGGTCCCGGTCGTAGGCCCGTGCGGCCACCACCCTGGTGGGGCGGTCAATGCCGCGGTAGGCGAGGATCATGGCCACGGAGGTTGGGCTGCAAATCCGTCCGCGGATTGCCGGATCCTCGACCTTCTGGCTGCGGAACGGGACTTCCAGTCGAATCGCCTGCGTCCCGGGAAGCGTCGCAGGCTTCTTGCCGAGCTTTGCAAAGAGCTCCGCAGAACCGGGAGAGTTACTCACGACGACCGTGAAGCGCTGGAGCCTCGTCTCCTCCGCTGCGCCGTTGTGAAGTCGCAGACGATACTGAAAGGCATGATAGAAGCCCTTCGCGCTGAAGCAGTCGATATTGACCTTCCCTCCGGCATCCTCCGAGAGGATCTTCTCGACGGGCGAAAAAGCTCCGAAGCGCCCGAGGTGGTACCAGCCCGAGGGCACCTCGCCCCGCGCCTGCCGGGAAAACCGCAGCTCGACCGTGAAGCCGCCGTCTGCCGGGAGGCTCACGTTCCACGAGACGAGGACTTCATTGAACGGGAAGTCCGAGGAGTTCCACGGCGAGGTATGCGTTGAGCCAGCGGCGGTCTTCTCCAGCTGCGCCCTTGAGAGCGCCTCTCCCTCCTCGGTGAAGTCCCGATCGATGGCGTGGCGAAACCGAAGCTCGCCGCTCCATGCTGCTCCGGCGGCCCCAAGGCTCGAAAGGAGTAGAGCGGCTGCGCCGGTGCGCGTGGTCATCGCCTGAGCATTTTCCTGTAGCTCGTCTTGCGCATCTTGGTCGCTGTGGAACCCAGCTTTTCCATTTCCGCTTTCCGGAGCTCGAAGTACGTCTCGAAGTTGCCCTCGAAATAGCGCTGACGGCCATCCTCCTCGAAGACGAGGATTGAGTTGACGACTCGGTCGAGGAAAAAACGGTCGTGGCTGACAATGATGGCCGAGCCGGCGTAGGTCTCGAGCGCGTCCTCGAGGACGCGCAGCGTCGTCAGGTCGAGGTCGTTCGTGGGTTCGTCGAGGAGCAGCAGATTGGCGCCCCTGCGCAGAGTCTTTGCCAGGAGGAGACGGTTGCGTTCACCGCCGGAGAGCTTGCCGACCAGGGTTTGCTGCTGACCGCCCTTGAACTGGAAGCCGCTGAGGTACTCGCGGATGTGGTACTCCTTGGACCCGACCAGGATGACGTCGCGGCCCTCGGAGATCTCCTCGTAGACCGTTTTCTCGGGGTTGAGGTCGGCGCGCGACTGATCGATATAGGTGATCTTCACGGAGGGGCCGAGCTCGATCGAACCGGCATCGGGCTTCTCCTGCCCCAGGATCATTCGCAGAAGGGTCGTCTTGCCAATGCCGTTGGGGCCCACGATTCCGAGGAATTCGCCCGGGACGAGGTTCAAGTTGAGATCCTGGATGAGGACGCGATCGCCAAAGCCCTTCCTGAGGCCCTTGATGTGCAGCACCTTGTTCCCGAGGCGTGGACCCGGCGGGATCACGAGATTGACGGTGCCCGGGATCATCTCCGGGCCCTCCTCCACCAGCTTCTCGTAGTTCTTGATTCGAGACTTCGACTTCGATGTCCGGGCTGCGGGCGTGGAGTTGAGCCACTCCAGCTCCCGCTTCAAGAAGCGCTGTCGCCTGTCCTCGGACTTCTGCCGCAGCTCGAGCATTTCGTCCTTCTGCCGAAGGTAATCCGAGTAATTACCCTCGAAGATATTGAGCCTGCCGTTCTCGATTTCGACCATGTAGTTGGCCACATTATCGAGGAAGTACCGGTCGTGAGTTACCATCACCACCGTGCCCTGGTAGCTGTCGATGAAGGTTTCCAGCCACTCGATGGTGGACGCGTCGAGATGGTTGGTGGGTTCGTCGAGGATCAGGAGGTCGGGGTGGGAGATCAGTTCACGGCAAAGGGCGATTCGGCGCTTCTCACCACCGGAGAGCTTCTCGATGCGGGCATCGCCGGGAGGCACCCGGAGGGCCTCCATGGCCACCTCGACCTGGTGGTCCACTTCCCAGCCGCCGACGGCGTCGATCTGCTCCTGGAGGCGGCCCATTTTATCCATGAGCTTATCGAGCTTGTCGGCGTCCGTCTCGGTGCCCATCCGATCGCTCACGGTGTTGAACTCGTCGACCATCTCGTGGATGTGGGAAAGGCCGAGCTCGATGGTCTCCCTCACGGTCTTCGTGGGGTCGAGCGGGGGCTCTTGTGAGATGTATCCCACTCGCACCCCGGGAGTGAACCGGAGCAGCCCCGAGTACTCCTTGTCCTCGCCGGCAAGGATGCGCATGAAAGTGGACTTCCCGACACCATTGATGCCCAGGATGCCGATCCGTGCGCCCCGGTGGATCGTGAAAGTGAGTGACTTCAGGACCTCCCGGTCGCCGAAGATCTTTGTGAGGTCTTTGACAGTGACGAGCGTCTCGCCGAGGAGCTGGGCCATGGGACTTTCGTGGGCTTTCTTCGTGCTGAACCTTGTGATGGAAAACCAAGCAGTTTAATGGTGACTCTGAGGAAATCAACGACGGCCCTGCCGAGGTGCTCGACGCAGGTTCCATGGGCAGCCTGCTACAGTGCGCCGCAAGTGGGGGTCAAGAATCTCCTCCAGGCGTTATAACTCGCGCGCACACACGTGAGACATTCCGAATGGGTAGAGGAGGACCATCTCAAGTCTGGCACTCGTTTCTGCTGGAGGGGGAGGCGGACCCTCCCCCTCCTCGGCGCCTGATGGGCGCCGGGCGCCTCTGGCGCGAGCAGCCGCCTTTCGTAGGCTGCAAAACGTCTCATCACTGGCAGCGTGCGGTCTATCCCGGCAAGCCCTGTTGGCAGCGAGACTGCCGTTACCGGGCACCCGCGGTCCGGCGCTCTTTCTTCCGGTCATCCCACCATCGCTGGTAGATCTTCAGGGCACTGCGGCGTTGCTCATCATCGTCATTCGACTGGTATTCGCGGTTGAGTCCTGTCACCTTGCCTAGGGCTTCGGCTGCGTCCGCGCGAAACTCCTGTCGGTCGCTCTTGAGCCTGTTCATCAGGTACGGCACCGACTCCTCGAGCTTCAGGTCGGCCAGCACGTCGCCCAATTCACCCATGTCAGTGAGCAGGCGGGGCTCCTCCTTCACGAGAGTCAGGAGGTACTTCTCGTGAGACCGATCACCGCCCTTCACAAAGGCTTGCGCCGCCCAGACGCGCTCCGGGATCTCTGGCGACTCCAGGTACGCCGCGACTGCACCGTCCGGATCCTGCTGGGTTCGAACACCCACCTTGCCGAGCGCACGCAGCGCTGAGCGGCGAACCTCGGGGTCCTCGTCCTCGAGGAGCTTGAGCAGAGCGGGGAGGCCTTCGCAATTCTTTAGCTCTCCGAGCGTGCTGGCAACGATCTTTCGCTTGCGCGAGACCGGGTGCCGCGAGAGATTCACGAGCTCGTCAAATCCGTTTGGGCCAGAGGTCCCAAGGACTCGCAGGTAGATTTCGGAGCCGAGGGGGTAGTCCTCGGGCCGGTTAAAAAAAATGTCCGAGAGGGTCAGCCGAAGCTCTCTTGAGTCGAAGTTCCGCAGCACAATCTCAGCGTTACGCCACGCTACGCTGCCGGCAATTTGCCCGCACTCCTCGATCTCCCAGATGGCTGCCTTCACCGAGTACGGCACCGACTGAGCCCACTCGTACTTTTTGATGAAGTTCAAGGCCTGGAGGTAATTGGGCCTCCATTCGTTGAGCGGCCGCCGCTTTTGGAGACTCACGATGGGAATTGTTGGCCCACCTTCAACAAGGCGGAGTACGGGTTTCGGCGTGAAGATTTTTCCCGGCTCGAGCACTGTCAGGTGAATCCCGCTTGCGGGTACCTGAAAAGGGCCCTCCGCTGGCCGCGGCTCCTCATGAACGAAGCACCACCCCTTCTTCGAGTAGTAAGCTTGCCAGTTCTTGCCGGAGTCGCCGACCAGCTCCACGTGAACAAACTTTGGATTGGCCTGCTGGGGTGCGAACCACAGCCGTGTCTCCTCGAGGAGGAATTCGGGCACATAGGGGAGCTCGAAGAAGACAGTATCGAGGGTTTTCACCTCGGGTGTGGCAAGGGCATGGGGTGCATTCATTCGTAAGCAAGAGAGTCTGAGCGATTTTGGTAGTAGTTCCAGTGGGATTTGGCGCAATGGAATTATCGGCCGCCGGGAGGAGACGCTTCAGGCGACGACTTCAACGGCCCCGATAGTGTAGAATCCCGCGCTGCATGTACCGATGGTTCATAGCCCATAGATACCTCTTCTCGAGGATCATCACGTTTGCGGCGCTGGTCGTAATCGCCGCAAGCACCTCGCTTCTGATCGTGATCATCTCTGTCATGGAGGGATTCAGATCCGAGCTGCAGGCTCGCATTCGTGGCACCAGCTCCGACCTCAAGGTCGAGAGCACTGACTTCATCGCTCTACGGGAGCCCGACAAGGTTTCCGCCATCATCGAAAAAGTCCCGGGGGTGAACGCGACGGCACCGTACGTCGAGACCATCGTCTTTTACCGCACGAACGTGGGTTTCTCCAGCTTGCGCGATGTTCAGCACAGGTTTCTGCGAGTCCTTGACGTCGAACGGGAGCTCAAGGTGGGCGAGCTCCAGAAGTATCTAGAAGCCGTCGAGCTTCCCCGCTTCCCCTGGCTCTCGAAGGATCCTCGCGTCGTCTTCTCGGCGGAATGGGCGAGAAAATGTTTCGATAAGGCCCAGGAGTTGGAGGTGAAACCCATGGCAGCGCCCGCGGCGATTCCCGGCGCAGTTCTCGTGGGGCAAGAGGCCTACGTGAAGCTGGGGCTCTATCCCGGAGCACAGTTACGACTCACCGCCTACTCCCCCAGGACTCAAGAGCCGACCACTGGCGAGTTCATCGTCACTGGTTACTTCAAGACCGGCCTTTACGAGGTCGATTCGATGACGATCCTCATGGAGCGTGGCGAAGCGAAGAATTTTCTTGGGCTTGTCCTCGACGATGGCCGCGAGACGGCGTCCGGCATCCGCATCGACGTGAGTCCTGAGCTTGAGACCGAGGCCGATCTTGAGCGAATCCGATCCAGCGTCGAGGCCGCGCTGGATCGCGAGGGCGTGACGTTCTCTCGCGCTGTTACCTGGCGAGACGAACGAGCGACACTCCTGGGGGCCGTACGAGTCGAGAAGGGGATCATGAGCATCATTCTCGGGATGATCATCCTCTTTGGCGGGCTCATGATGTTCATCATCTTGACGCTGCTCGTTGTCGAGAAGACGCGTGACCTGGGGGTGTTGCAGTCTCTCGGCGCCACGCCCCACTCCATCGCCTCGATTTTCTTCCGCATTGGCGTCGCACTCTGCGCGTCGGGGTTAGCGATCGGAGCCATGCACGGGATCGGGTTTGCCCTCATCGTCAATCTCGTGCAGAGGTGGATCAAGCTCCTTACCGGCTACGAGGTCTTTCCGCCCAATGTTTACTACATCGACCATATCCCCGTTCGATTCCAGGCTGCGGACCTGCTCTGGATTATTGTGCCCACTGTGCTTGTGAGCCTCTTTTCGAGCAGTATTCCGGCCATTCGAGCTTCCAAGAAAGACCCCGTTGTAGCCCTGCGATATGAATAAACGCCGGTGGCTCGTTCTGGCGTTCGGGATCGGAGCGTTGGGCGGGATCGGCGGGATGGCGCCGTGGGTCTACCGGTGGATCCGGGTGGAACAAATAATTGCGCAGCTGGAGGCGGGAGACAATGTGGCCGCGCGAGCGGCGTTGGTCGCGGTGAAGGGGCTCGATCGAGCGACGGAAAGGCTGCTCCAAACGAGGAGTGCTGCGATTGCCGCCAACTTTGTGGAACTCGCTGTGGAAGGGCACCTGCCCGGGATTGCGCGCAACGAGGCTTTCAATCTCCAATTTCCACTTTGGCTTCACGATCCGAAAACCCGCGGTGCAGAAACGAATGGGGTGGCCCGTCGGGGCCGAACGGTCGTGACCGTAAGAGCGCAGGACTCACTGTGGGAGTTGCTCGATTACAGGAGCTCCTGGGGGCCCCAATCCATTCTTCCGCTGCCCAGCTCCGGCCGGGTCGAGCTCTATGTCCAGTACTTCCTGGCCGGTGAAGGCGCGGACGCCCGTCTTGTCCACCATCGCAGCGTCTGGGTTGTCCACCCGACTGGGTCAGAAGGATCCGAGAGAGACGCATCAGGCACGCCCATCTTTCGCGTGGAGATGCAGGACCTCACTGACGTCCCGGATCCCATTCAGCTTTTTCCTCGCAGGCCAGTGGCGGTAATACTCCCCACGGGAGAGTCAGCACTCGAGATTCGCCTCGCCAGCATGGGCACGTGGCGGCAGTTTGTCCCCGGGCGCAGGCTTTACAACGGCTCCGTCGCTTACGCGATCTACCTCGATCGTTCCGGGGTCAAGAAGGATCCGTTCCTCCTTGGATACGTCGGTGTCTCGGCCGCGACCAGTCTCGGGACGTGGTTCGCGGAGGATGCCGTGCTCGGGGAACCGATCGTTGATCTCGACAAGGGTGCGCACCGAATCAGCCTTCACGTGCCTCGGAGCGCGGCGATACTGGAGACGTTCTCGAAGGTCAAGCTGCTCTTCCGGCCGGCTCCTTCGTTCGCCGAGCGGAACGGGTTTCAAGTCTCGGCGCCAGAGTGCCTGCCGTTCGAACGGGAGCTCCGTATCCCTGCATTCGAGAGGTAATCGAGTAGAATCTGAGGGTGCCATGCGCAAACCCTGCCGCGCCATCCTCACCGTCATCGTCTGTGCCGTCCTCCCGTTCGTCTCGTCCAGCCCCATTCGCACCGAGGATGCTCCCCGCAAACCGGAGGACATTGCCGCTGCTGCGCAGCCCGCCGTCGTTGTGATCAAGACGCAGGGTCGCTCGGGCGATGCCCGCAGCCAAGGTTCAGGCTTCGTCCTGCGCGCAGACGGCGTCATAGCCACCAACCTCCATGTGATTGGTGAGGGTCGCCGGTTCACGGTGGAGTTGGCAGGCAAGACCGTGCTCACCCCCAGAGCGATTCTTGCCTTCGACCGATCGAAGGACTTGGCGCTCCTTCAGGTCGATGGTTCGGACCTGCCGTTCCTTCCGCTGGGCGACTCGAAGGCCGTCCGCGCGGGCCAGTCGGTGATCGCGATCGGAAACCCGCTCGGTCTCGGGCTCAGCGCATCGAGCGGCGCGATCGCCGAGGTACGTGAGATTCACGATCGGTCGCTGATTCAGGTCGCGATCCCCATCGAGCCCGGGTCGAGCGGTGGTCCCCTGATCGACATGAGCGGCAACGTGGTCGGGATCATTGCGATCAAGGGCGGCTCGAGCACCGGCTTCGCGATTCCCATCGACGACCTGAAGCCGCTTCTTGCTTCTTCGAGGCCAATCCCGATCGAGCGATGGTTCACGATCGGCGCGCTGGACTCGAAGCTCTGGCGCCCAATCCTTGGAGGCGAGTGGCGACAGCGCGCGGGCCGAATCGTGGCCTCGGGCAGTGGTGATGGCTTCGGCGGCCGGACGCTCTGCCTCAGCGAGGCGGCGCCCCCCGAAGGGACCTTCGAGCTGGGCGTGGAGGTGAAGCTGGAGGACGAAAGCGGCGCAGCCGGAATCGCCTTCCACTCCGATGGAGGGGACCGGCACTACGGCTTCTATCCTACCCAGGGCTCGCTCCGGCTCACGTGCTTCGAGGGGCCCGATGTCTTCAGCTGGCGGATCCTGAGGACGGTGGCGAGCCCAAGCTACAGACCCGGCGAGTGGAATGCGATCCGTGTTCGGCTGCGAGGCTCCCGGATTACATGCCTTGTAAATGGCGAGGCGGTGATCGATGTCGAGGACCACGGCCTCAAGAGCGGAAAAGTAGGGATTGTCAAGTTTCGTGCTCCGGGCGCAGAGTTCCGTAGCTTTCGAGTCGGCCCCGAGCTCGATTCGAGGGTGGATTCTCCAGAAATTGCCGCGAAGGCCGAGGAGCTTGGGCGCAGATTCGCATCCGGTGAGTTGAAGGAGTCAGAGGCTGGGGCTGAAGCCGCAAGGCTCGGCGAGGGTGGAATCCTGGCCCTTCGGGCTCGCTCCCGGTCTCTCGAGAAGGAGGCAGGGCGCCTCGCGGAGCTTGCGGAGCTTGCCTGCAAGCAAGCCATCGTCCGTCGACTCGAGGAAATCCTGGGCCTCGGCGAGGCAGAGGCAAACCTCCTCGAGGCGGCGTTGCTTGTGTCGAAGCTTGACAATGCCGACCTCGACCTGGCTGCGTATCTTGAGCTTGTCGATCGCATGGCCCGGGATGCTGGCGAGAGGCTCTCCGTGCTGAAGACTCCCCGGGAGCGCGTCGAGGGCCTCGCGCGCTACATGTTCGAGGAGCTCCTCTTTCACGGGAGCACATCGGAGTACTACAATCGCTCGAATAGTTACCTGAATGAGGTGCTGGACGACCGCGAAGGAATTCCAATCACACTCTCCGTGGTCTTTCTGGATCTGTCGCGTCGAGTTGCCCTGCCTGTTGTGGGAATCGGCTTGCCGGGCCATTTTGTGGTCGAGTTTCGGCCGGCCGACGGGGAGCGGCAGCTCATCGATGTCTTCGGCGGCGGGAAGCTCATCACGCGTGCCGAGGCCGTGGTGCTGAGCGGCGATCCGATCGAGGAAGCTCACCTCGAGGCCGCTACCCCGAGGCAAATCATCGTGCGCATGCTGAGTAACCTCCTGAGCGTGGCGCAGAAGGAGGGTGATGCCGGGAGCATGCTTCGCTACCTTGACGCCCTGATTTCACTCGAGAGTCGAGTCGGACTGGTGGGCCGCCATCGCTGGTCGAGGGCAGCGCTCCACTTTCAGGCAGGTAAGCTTGAGAAGGCCCGGGACGATGTGCTTTGGATGCTGGACCACGAAGTCGCCGGAGTTCCCCGGGAGTCGGTGGAGGAGCTCTTGAGGATGCTCGAAGGAAGTCGTGAATAGGGACCTGGTCCAGTTGTCGCTACTGGCTTCTGCTGGCTGCGAGCGCGAGTACCAGGATTGCACCGGCGCGTCCTGGGGCGCACCCAGGAGGAAAAGCTCTTTCGGAGGGTGGAGGAGCACGCCGGCCATGCGGTGGTGGTCTGGGGGGTGCAATGGAATCGGTGCCCCCCGACAGCCGGGAGATAAGGCCGGCCCCGCGGAAGTGTTCAACAGGCTGCTAGAGCCCGTAGAGCGACTCGTACTTGTTCCAGAGCATGTCAATGAAGGGCTTGTGGCTCGGGGGAGAGCCGGTCACGACCTCCAGGAGCCGTTCCGCCTGGAAAATGCGGCCGCGTCGGTGCACGTTTTGGCGTAACCACTCCAGAAGATCGCCGAACTCTCCCCGGGAGAATCTCTCGGAGAAGTCGCCGCAGTCCTTCAGAGCTCTGGCGTGGAGCTGCGCGGCGAACATGTTTCCCAGCGTGTAAGTCGGGAAGTAGCCGAAGAGCCCGCTTCCCCAGTGCCCGTCCTGAAGGCACCCGTCACGGTCGCTCCCGGGCGTGATTCCAAGATAGGTCTTGTAGCGCGAGTTCCATGCGTCAGGCAGGTCGGCCGGCTCGAGGTTGCCGTTCACCAGAGCACGCTCCAGCTCGAATCTCACGAGCACGTGAAGGTTGTATGTAACCTCATCGGCCTCTGCGCGGACGCAGGTGGGGCCCACACGGTTGATTGCGAAGTGAAACGCGTCGAGGCGTACGCCGCTGAGTGCGGAGGGGAAAGCGTCCCTTGCTTTCTCGAAGAAGAAATTCCAGAAGGAAAGACTCCGACCGACGATATTTTCCCACAGTCTCGATTGTGATTCATGCATGCCGATGGACGTCGTGTTGCCGGCGGGTGTCCCGAAGAGCTCCGGGTCGAGGCCCTGTTCATAAAATGCGTGGCCGACCTCGTGGACGACGGCGAAGAGGCCCTGCGCGAAATGGCTCGTGCTATAGCGGGTCGCGATCCGCGAGTCGCCAGGTCCGATTCTGGCGCAGAACGGATGCACGGTCTCGTCGATACGGCCCGCGTTGAAGTCGAATCCCAACTGTTCCGCAACCCTGCGCGTGAAGGCGCGCTGGGCGTCGAGGGGATATTCCCTCGTCAGAATCGTGTCGTCCGGCTGGCGCCGAGCGTTCGAGATCCGATTCACAAGAGGCACCAGCTTGTCCCGGAGCGCCCCGAAGGTTTGCTCGAGCTTCGTGGCGCGGGCCCCGGGCTCGTAATCCTCGAGGAGGGCGTCGTAAAGCTCTCCCTCCCGATCGAGAGCCTCGGCCTCGCTACGCTTCAGTGAGACCAGTTTCTCTAGCCACGGTCTGAATCGGGCGAAATCGGACGTCTTGTAAGCCGTGCTCCATTCCCTTTGGGCGCTCGTGCTGACCCGGACGATCTCCTCGAGCAGCAAGCGCGGAATTTTTCTGCGGCGGTCGTGTGACTTCCGGATCTCCCTGATGTTTGCTGCTGCAGGCGTGTCAGGGTCCTCGACAAGGGGCGAGCTTTCGAGTGTCTCGAGAAGCTCTCCAACGGCTGGGTTGGAGAGCATCTCATGCCGGAGACCCGCCAGGAGCGCAAGCTGCCGGCCCCTTTGTTCCACCCCGCCCGGCGGCATGTAGGTTTCCTCGTCCCAGCTGAGGAGCTCCGAGCAGGAGCTGAGGAGCGAGATCTCCCGAGATCGCCGGATTAATTCGTCATACTTCGCTTGAATCCTTTGAGAGACTCGCATCGTTGGCCGCGGGTAGAATAACGCCCATTGAGCACTTTTCACCCACGCAGCTTGGAGAAAATGACCGAATGCTGACACCAGCGGAAGAGCAGGGTCTGAGCGGACTTAACCTGGCGGGTCGAGTTCGGCAGGCATTTTACCGTATTCCCGAGTCGGCCTTGAGCGATCTCATGAGGCGCATTCAGGAGTCGGCATTCGAACGCCACTTGGTTTACATCCGCGACGGCAAGATCGACACGATCAACGTGCTGGCCTGCCCCTTGACGGTGCTTTCCGAACAGGTGGCCTACGTGCACTCCGTGTCGCTCACCATCCTTCGAGCGCTGAAGCAGCTTCCGGAGATCTACCTCCAGGACTTTGGCGTCCGCGAGATCCTCAAGATCCCGGAGGAGGAGGAGAGGTGGCTCTTTAGCTGTTGGGGCAAGAGCCAGCAGGAGAACGACCCCGTATTCGGTCGGCTCGATGCGCTCGTCGATTTTACGCGTCCTACCTGGAAGCAATCGCTTCGCTTTGTCGAGCCTAACTTGAGCGGCATCGGTGGACTCCACCTCGTACCGACGTCAGAACGGATCCTGGCCGAGCTCGTGGTCCCGCTTCTCCGAGAACAGGACTCTCAGCTTCAGCTCGAGGTCGGCCAAGATATGCGCGACCTCCTCATGCAGGAGGTGCTCGACCACTCGCAGGCGATCGGCCGGCCGGCGCGCACGATTTGTTTCGTGGAGCCGAAGGACGGAGGAAGCGGAACGGATGAGCAGGAGGCGCTCGCCCGGCACTTCCACGATCGCTTCGGCCTTGTCGTCTTCCACGCCGATCCGCGGGAGCTTGGCTTGAAGGACGGCGAGGTCTACTGTGGCGGCGCGCTGGTGGATCTGGCCTACCGCGACTACTCTGTCAACGATCTCTTGCGTCTTGCGGAAGGGGGCGAAGGCGTCGAGTCCATGCGAACGCTTTTTCTTCAGAACCGCATGATTTCGTCGATCACCGCGGAACTTGACCAGAAGAGCTGTTGGGAAGTATTCACCGATCCGGTCATCGCAAGCCGGTACTTCAGCGCCGACGAGCGACAGATCTTTCGCCGGCACATCCTCTGGACCCGAATTGTCTCGGACCGCAAGACCACCTTGCCGGACGGGCAGTCGGGCGGGTTGCTCGATTTCATCCGTCGCGAGCACGAGTACTTGGTCCTGAAACCGAACCGCTCTTATGGCGGGCACGGTGTGCTCCTGGGCCACTCGATGACGCAGTCCGAGTGGGACACGGCGATCGAGAGTGCCCTGAAGGATGGGGAGCGGTGGGTTGTTCAGCAGCTGGCGAGCATCCCCGTTTACGAGTTTCCAGTGATCAGTCCCGACGGAGTGGTCCACGCGGAGCCTTTCCACACGGTCATGGGTTTCGCGGCGACAAAGGACGGAGTCTCGATCCTTGGCCGTGCTTCGCAGAAGCAGGTTGTGAACGTGGCGCTACGAGGCGGCATCTGCGGCGTCCTCAGGGGGCATCCTGTCGGTGGTCTCCAGGGGCCGGGTCGCTGGTGAGGAACGTACTCCTGCCCAGTTGCGACAAGACGTCTGAAAACGGTGCCGGTTCCAGCGTCCTGACGTCCGACGGCACTGTCCGTTTGATGCCCGAAGCCGATTTCGACGAGCTCACGGCGTGGTAAGAGGTGCGATCGGCAGCCTGAGCTCGAAGCATGCGCCATCCGTGATGCCGGTGTCGAGCCTGAGGTCGCCGCCCATGCTGCGTGCAAGCCGCCGGCTGAGTGCAAGGCCCAGACCGACGCCTGGCGCCGAGTTGGCCGCATCGCTTGCTGACTTCGAGAAGGGTCGAAAGAGCCGTCGAGCCGTCCGAGCCGAGACGCCCGGGCCGTGGTCGCGTACCCGGATTATGGCGTTACCGTTCTGCGCGATCACGGAGATTCGAAGACTTGGATCCCGCGCTCCCTGAGCGTACTTGCAGGCGTTGTCGACCAGGTTAAATAGGATCTGCTCCACGGCGCCAGAGTCGGCCCTCAAGCCGACGCGTTGGTCCAGGGCAGGAGGCTCGATCTCGAGCTTCATGCCGGCCTGTTCGGCCCTGTCGCTCAGGCGATCGCGAATACGTTCGAGGAGTGCGCCGACGCCCACCATGCCGATCCGCGCGCCGCGGTTGCCACGTCGCTCTATCCTGGCGAAGGAGAGCACGTTCTCGACCAGGTGGCTGAGACGATCAGCCTCGGTGCACAGCGTGACCAGGTAGCGTTTTTGCTTCTCCTCGTCGTTCAACATGTCTTTTGAAAGGATCTCGGAGTACATGCGAAAGGTTGTCAGAGGTGTCCTGAGCTCATGGGTGACGGCAGAGACAAATGCGGCGCGTCGTTCGCTCAGGGAGAGCACTCCAAGGAGAAGTGAAGCCACCGCAAGAGCGGCGAGGAGCACGCAGGCCCATGCTGCAATGAGCGAGATGCGGATTGGCGAGGAGATGGATCCGCTCTCGAGCACGACCGCACCCGGCACGAGCATCGCAGGCAGCGTCGCGAGAAGGTGGGAGCCCTTGTCGTTCAAGTCTCCCCTGGCAGGCTCGAGCCCAGCGTTTGGCAGGAGGTCCCCGATGCTCTCAAGGAGCCATCTCCGAAGCCCTGGCCAGTCCACCCAGCAGCCCTGCATGAACTCCTCGTCACCATAGGAGATCTTTCGGGCGAGTACGAGTGTGGTACCGACCCAGTACGGTTTCATGATGGCGTCCCTCATTTCGAGGGACACTAGCGCATTGTTGTTGACCCAGGAGTAGCTCTGCACCACGGCCACGTTTCCCTGACGGGCGCTGTATTCGAGGTCGTTACGAAGCGTCTGCGCCTCCGTACTCTGGCGGGACATCGGCTGCTGTGGCTGGCCACGGTACGGGTCGGCGCGTGAGACGGGGGACGCCGGTTTCTCGTGTCCCATTGCCGTGAGCAGGCTTTCCCACGACACCCGTGTCTGGAGCTCTGCGAGCATTGCCCTTGCCTGAGCAATCCGGTCGTCCGTGGTGCACCCGTCCCTGGCAAGCGGCAAGTGGTCACCCGTGGGGACCTGTGGTGAGCTGACCTTGCCCTCAGCATCGAACTGGAAGTGCAGAATCATGTGCGGTGGCAGGAGAAGCAGGAGAGGCGAAGGCACCAGGCCGGAATTCGTCTCCTTTCCCACCACCGCGCAGGCGAACATCTGGTCGCCGGGATAAAAGGAGCGGTAGATGAAGTGCGGGCGCATGGTTTCTCCGGAGATTACCGGGGTCATCGCGGAGTCCATCCGCCAGAGCGCCAGGCGGATGTTCTCCTCCAGGTCCGCCTCGCGATGAAAACGTTCTTGCGCCTCGTCGCCGCGGATCACCGCCATGCTGATCCAGCCCATGGCTCCCAGCACGACCGTGACGCACAGCGCGAACCCAAACCAGATGTGCCACGGGCGAATCATACGTTTGCGCCTTCCTGGCGAGCGAAGAGATACCCCTTGCCGCGGACCGTTAGTAGCACCCGTGGGCAAGTCGGGTCGTCTCGCAGCTTCTCACGCAATCGGGCCACGTGCATGTCGATCGTACGCGTTGCGATGCCCCGCGGGTTCATGCGCCAGACTCGCGAGAGGATCTCCTCTCTGGATATCGCTCGGCCTGCATTGCCGGCGAGGTATCGAAGGATCTCAATTTCGCGATCGGACAGCTCGATACGATTGCCATCGTCGAAACGGACCTCGCAGCGGCTCAAGTCAGCGACTCCACCCGGAACCTTGATATGTCGTACGTCGGTGGGACGCTCCGCCGAGCGACGCAAGACTGCCTCGATGCGTGCGAGAAGCTCCTTCACGCTGAAGGGCTTTAGCACGTAATCGTCGGCGCCAAGCCGGAGGCCCTGCACGCGGTCGTTTTCCTCGCCGCGGGCCGTGAGAATGATCACGGGCAAGGAAGGACGAGTGGCGCGCACGTCCTTGAGGATCTCGAGCCCTTCCCGCTTCGGCAGCACGAGGTCGAGCAGGACAAGGTCGCAGTCGACCCTGACAGCCAACTCGAGCCCAACCTCGCCGTTTGCAGCCTCGAGGGTCCCATAGCCATCGAACGCGAGTGCGTCGAGGATTCCCTGGCGGATAGCGGCGTCGTCTTCGATCACGAGAATCGTTGGCTTCGGCATCGCATTAATTATTTTACAGTCGTGCTCTTCCGATATCGTCGATTGCGAGTTGATCCCGAGCCAGGGAACTGCTCCGCCGCCCGCGGGTGCGGAGCACATGGTGCCCCACGAGGTCGAGCGCATCCCACACCGACCTCGCCGCCTCGACGAATCCCAGAGCCTCGAGCGCCCAGGCAACGGACTCCGCAGTGCCCACTTGCCCAGGACAGGTGGGCTCGCGTAGACGCCAGCGCGGCGTGGCGTTATCCGGCAGCCTGCGGAAACGCAAGCAGCGAAGGACGGGGACTCGCGTCAGCATGCGCCGGGCTTGTTTCCACGTGGCGTCAAGAACGACAAGCCCGGGTCTGTGAGTGCTCGAACGCTCGAGGTCGAGGCGCGAAATCACCGGAATGTCGGGCAAGGGAAAGAGCACCAGGGAGTTCATGGCGTCATCAAGAATCGGATCCGTGGCGAGAGGTCGACCCGGGTCTCCGTAGCTCAAGAGCTCGCAGCCTTGAAGCACGAGGGGCAAGAGGTTGCCAGTATTGCTCTGACTGAAGCGCTCTTTTACGTGCTGCAGGATCATGACTGGCAAGGGCGACGGCACGCGCGATAGACGAGAGCAAAAGCACTCGGTCCCATGTGCCTTGCACACGGTGCAGCGATGTTTGCGCTTTTCGTGAGCCAGGAGAGAAACGGTGGAGTTTGACACGAGCAGGATCTTACCCCTCCTGGTCTTAGAAAGCGCTGCGACGGTGGTGTGGACAGCCCCACCTCCCGCGGTGGAGGCGCTGCCGTGGGGACTTGCTCAACAGGCTGGTAAGGCCTTCCTCATCCGGGGTCGACTTTGTAATCCTCGGTCGTGGGAGAGATTGCACCCTTTGCCTGGATGGCGACTGCTGCTTAAGGCATCACGCTTTCGTGAGCGCGCACATCGTGGCGAAAGCACTGCCGAAGTGAGGCCTGGTCCCTTCCCCGGGCACGCGTGCCAGGGGTCGGAGGCCACGACCGGCAGGCACACGGTGGCAGCGACGCGACAAGAGTCATGGCGTCAATTCCCGGATCATCGCCTGCGCGTCGGGATCCGCCAGAGAAATGCGATCACGCACATCCCGGCCACGCCGAGCGCCGCTCGCACCGCCTTGCCCTCGGCGAAGAATGCGATCGAAGTGCCAAAGCTCACGATGACCATGGCAAGCGCGATGATCTTGGCGCCGCGCCCGATGCTGCGGTGCTCCTGCCAGTCGCGAATCGTCGGGCCGAAAAGCCGGCTCGAGCACAGCGCCTGGTGGAGGCGCGGGGAACCACGCGCCCAGCATGCAGCGCCGAGCAGGATAAGCGGCGTGCCAGGCACGACGGGGAGGAACACGCCTGCGAGCCCGACTCCCAGGAGGACCGTGCCCATGATGAGCAGTGGGACGCGCACCGCGAGACGCCCGGGGGGCGGCGAAGCAGCGCCTGGTCGGGCGGAAGGCGGTTCCATGGAGCGATCCGCGTCCATCACAAGCGCCTTCTCGGCGGCACGCTACAGTGCGCAAAAAGCACGCCTGCGATGAGCGCCGTGCCCGTGGGCGACAAGCCAAGGGCCGCCGTGGCACACCCAGCCATCGAGCGATGGAAAGGAGCGTTCCCGGAATAGTAGGGCTCTGGCGCCAAAGATCGGCGTGCCACCCGCTGCAAGGATCCGCCCTTTGATGACATCTTCAGAATCGTGGGGACTCCGACGAGGCACGTCGTGTGGGAGAGGAGTGCGGCGACGGCAGCTCTGGAATCGACTGATTGCGCATGCTTACCTTGATACCATGGGGAAGCATATCCGCCAGCCCTGGCTGCCCGCCAGCTGGACGCTGGCATGGGCCTGGCTCGTCCACGGAGACCCTGGTCGTCTGGACGGGTAAGCTCGGTTGCCCCGGTTCCCGCGTCCAGGCAAGGCAATCAAGGAGATCCTCGGCTGGAGGCCAGCACCTCCCGACCGATCGTGATCTGCCACACGTGCTCGCGGATCGCCCCGACCAGGATCGGGACTTAGAGGAATTTCCGGATCACTTCGGGTTTCACGTGGAGCGGAACGGTGACGATGAACATGAGTCCTCTCTTGCTATCGAGATTTCTTTGGAGCGCCTCGGGGTTTGAAGCCTCAGCGCCATCTCGTTGGTCGATAGCGACGGACGTTGCTACAAGACGAGGAGTGAGGGGGCCAGGAACGTCGGTGGCTTCGGCGAGCCGCAAGCTCCCCCGGGAGACGGCCGAATTGCCGAGCGGGAGAAATCCCCGGAACCGCACCGGTGCCCTCCCGGCTTCCAGCGGCCGAGCGAAGGCGTGAGTGCGTTTGCAAAACGGTGGACTTGGGGACCGCCTGCGGGCATATCATGGCCAATACTGTTCAACGAAGCGTCGGCAACCCCTTGACCATCGACACCACATGACTCAGCCCCACGACCCCCAGCTTGGCACTGTCGACCTCCTCGACTCCGGGAATGACTCGATTTACAGCGACCTCCGTACTCACGCGCCCGGGCCAGCAGGTTCGGTACCCTTGACTCCCGAGCTGCTACTCGACCGTCCCAGCGGCGACGTTTTTGCTCTGACGCAAAACGCAGGCATGGGATGGGACCCGAACGAGCTGACGCGAAAACAGTTTCTCATCTTGAGCACCCAGGGTGGGCTGCGCGCGCCCGATGGCAGCCCGATCGCGCTGGGATATCACACGGGGCACTGGGAAGTGGGGCTCCTGGTCGAGGCCGCCGCGCGGGAGTTGAAGAGGTTGGGAGGGTTGCCCTTCGCCGCCTCCTGCACGGATCCCTGCGACGGCCGGACCCAGGGCACTGCGGGAATGATGGACAGCCTTCCCTACCGAAATGATGCGGCGATCGTGCTGCGCCGGCTTATTCGCTCGCTCCCGACTCGCTCGGGGGTGCTCGGGATAGCGACTTGCGACAAGGGCTTGCCGGCGATGATGCTTGCGCTGGGAGGCTCAAAGCATCTGCCCTGTGTGCTCGTGCCCGGCGGGGTCACGCTTCCCGCGGAGGGTGCAGAGGATGCGGGGCGGGTCCAATCGCTTGGCGCACGCTTTGCGCACGGCGAGGTGACGCTCGAGGAGGCAGCAGCGCTCGCTTGCCGCGCCTGTGGATCGCCCGGCGGCGGCTGCCAATTTCTTGGCACCGCGGCGACGTCACAGGTGGTGGGTGAAGCGCTTGGGCTGTCGCTCCCACACTCCGCGCTGGCTCCGTCGGGGCAGACGGTCTGGCTTGACATGGCGCGCCGATCTGCGAGGGCTCTCCTTCACCTCGAGGCAAGGAGGATTCCGCTCTCGCGCGTGGTCACAGATGCCGCGATACGGAACTCCATGGTCGTCCACGCGGCCTTCGGCGGCTCCACAAACCTTCTTCTCCACGTGCCCGCGATCGCGCACGCGGTTGGGCTCGCACGGCCGCGCGTCGAGGACTGGATGGACGTCAACCGCAAGGTTCCGCGGCTCGTGGATGTGCTTCCGAACGGCCCCGTCGGGCACCCGACCGTGCGCGTGTTCCTTGCGGGCGGAGTGCCGGAGGTCATGCTTCACCTGCGGGCACTCGGCCTTCTTGATCTCGGTGTGCTCACCGTTGTTGGCGAACCGCTTGGGCGCGTGCTGGAGTGGTGGGAGCGAAGCGAGCGCCGTCGTCGGTTCCGCGACCTGTTGATGGAGCGCGATCGTGTGAGCCCGGACGACGTCATCCTGAGTCCCGAGCGAGCCAGGGAGCGCGGCTTCACGAGCACGGTGACGTTCCCACGTGGCAACCTGGCCCCCGAGGGCTCCGTGATCAAGAGCACGGCGATCGACTCGAGGGTGCTCGACCCGGACGGTGTCTACCGGAAGACCGGACCTGCACGCGTCTTCACGCGCGAGGCGGACGTCGTGCGGGCGATCAAGTCGACGGGTGCCGATCGCGTGAGGCCTGGCGATGTCATCGTGTTGATTTGCCGTGGACCGATGGGGGCCGGCATGGAGGAGATTTTCCAGATCACGTCGGCGCTCCGGTATCTGAGCTTCGGCAGCCAGATAGCGGTGATCACTGACGCGCGATTCTCCGGCGTCTCGACGGGCGCGTGCATTGGCCACGTCGGCCCGGAAGCGCTCGCGGGAGGTCCCATTGGCAAGGTACTCGATGGCGATCCTATTCGTATCGTTGTCGATCGCAACCGCCTTGAGGGTTCCATCGATCTCGTCGGCGACGTGCGCGGCGACCCGAAACGCGTGCTTGCGAGCGAAGAGGGCGCCCGCGTGCTTGCGGCGAGGCCGCCACGGCCGGATCTCTCGGCCGACCCACTCCTCCCCGACGACACGCGCCTCTGGGCCGTGCTCCAGGCCGCCAGCGGCGGCATCTGGGGCGGCTGCGTGTACGACGTCCGTGCGATCGAGGCGTTGCTGAGGGGGCAGGGGCGGAAAACCGAGTGAACGCGGCCAATGGCTCCTGCCGCATTTCTATGGCTGCTACGCCAGTCCTCCCCGCAGGTCGACAGGCTTGATTCCCACCTGGGCGAAGCGGAAATAGACGTTTCGCTTGGTGGTGCGCATCTCCTTCGCAATCTCGGCGAGATCGCCCGCATGGCGCTCGAAGAGGTCGAGGAGGTACTCCCGCTTCACCTCCTCGATCGCCTGCTCGAACGTCTTGCCCTCGAAGAGCCACCGGGGGAAGGACGGGGCCACGTCGCCATTGCCAAGCACCTCGGCCACGCGGGTTTCGTCGACGGCACCTTCCGTTGTGACGGAGAGCCGGCGCACTACGGTCTCGAGCTCGCGCACATTTCCCGGCCAGGCGTACCGCTTCAAGGCATCGATCGCTTGCGGCTTGAACTCGATCGGCTTGCCCGGGACCTGTCGCTGAATTTGGTGGAGGAGCAGCGGAATATCCTCCGCGCGCTCCCGGAGCGGTGGAACATGGAGGTTGATCCCCGCAAGACGGTAATAGAGGTCCTTGCGAAATGCGCCCTGGAGTGAAAGCTCCTTCAAATCGTGCTGCGACGACGCGATGACCCTGACATCGGTCTTCCGCTCCACGCTGCTCCCGAGCGGACGAACTGATTTTTCCTCGAGCACGCGCAGGAGCTTCGCCTGCGACTCTAGTGAGAGTGAGTCGACGTTGTCGAGGTAGTAAGTGCCTCCATTAGCGGCGAAAATGTACCCGGTTTTTGAACGCTCGGCGCCAGTGAACGCGCCTGACTCGTAGCCGAAGATGTCGGCCTCGAGGAGCCCCTCGGGCACGGAGGCGCAGTCCTGTGCGATGAAGGGGCCTTCAGCTCTTGGGCTCAGGGAGTGGATGTAACGAGCCAAATAATCCTTGCCCGAGCCGGATTCACCGAGGATCAGGACGGGGAGCTCGGAGCCTCGCGTGCGGAGGACCCAATCGAGGAGCTCCTTCATGCGGGGGGACTCGGTCTGCCCGAAAGTCGCCGTGGAAAGGGTTATCGTGCTGGCCCGAGCTTTCGTGAGCGAGCCGGTAAGCTCACGACGCTCGTCACGACTTCGCGGGGTGGGAGGGAGGACATTTGCCAGCAAGGCTGTAGCCGTCTCGAGAAAGCGCAGAGTTGCGCCCTCGAGCTTTTGAGGAGCAAGCTCGAGGTAGAGGACCCCCCTGGCCCCGGAGTGGATCCGAAGCGGAATGAAGGTCGCGTTCGCCGATTCCCGGGACTCTGCCTCGAGGGCCTGTCTGCGCAGATCCTCGAGCTCTGACTCGGAGCGCTGTCCCAGGCCGTGCGCGATCGCTGCCCGGGGCGTATCGCCAAGGAAGACGGCCCCCGCTTTCGCCTCGGCGCCTTCGAGAACCACTTGCAGGGCCTGGCTCGGCTGTTGAATTTGCGCCAGCTTGATGATTGTCTCGTAGTGTCGGCAGGCCTGCGAATCGGTGGCGTCTTGGTAGCCCATGGAATGCTGCGCGAGGAGGCCCAATCGGGCGCGGTGGTCTCTCGCGAGGTAGGCATGCTTGTCCCCGGAAGCAAGATGGGCCGCGAACGACCGTTTCAGAGCGTTTGCCTTCCGCGCCCTCACCGGATCACCCGTCTCGGCTGCCACCAGGGCCAGGAGCCAGACAACCTCCGACGTGTCGTGTGGATCGAGGCTGCCCACCGCATCTGCGATTCGGTCTTCGAGCTCCCCTCGGTCTGCCTTGGAGGTCAAGAGTGCGAGCCGGGCACCGAGGTAGGGCATGCGGACGTTCGCCCGTCGGGAGCCGCCGGGACAGTCATGGGAAGCCAGGGCCTTCGCTGCTGAGCGCAAGTGCTTCGCTGCTGCTGGCGCGTCTCGCCTCCGAAGTGCCAGGTCGGCCAGGATCATGGCGCATTCGAGCACGCTGGGCCACTGGTGCGACTTCTCGAATGCGGCCTGGGTTGTCGTCAGGAGAGCCTCTGCGACTTTGAGATCACCCAGCTCGAGCAATGCCTGACCCTGATAGACGGAATCCCAGAGATCCACGTACAGCGCGGATCCCTGGGCCTTGATCGATGTTTGGGCCTTGATCGATGTCTCGAGTCTCGTCCGGGCCTCGTCCTTTAACCCGCAAAGGGCCGTAAGGCAGGCGAGGCGAGCATTGATGGCTCGATCGAAGTGGGGGTCCTTGCCCTTTCTGCCGGAGAGTTGTTCGCCCATCGACCTGGCCAGGCCCCATCTCCCGAAGTGTATGTCGTTCTCGAGCTGGCAGAGGCGCCCATAGGCTGCAAAGAGAGGGTCCGGCAGCTTCTCTGCGATTTGAATGGTGGCATCCCATCTGGCCTTCGAGTCACGAAGAGCGATCCTCTCGACAAGGCCCCTCGTGTGAGTGAGAAAGAGCTTGGCCCTCAGCGATTTCCCGGCGTGTGGCATCTCGCCAGCGATTCGCAAGGCCTCCTCGGCTGCCGGAAGCTTGCCCAGGCGGGCCTGAAGCGTGGCCATGTTGCACTGAATGCTGAAGACAGCGGTGTTGTCGCCCAGACTCCTCGAAAGCTCCCCGGCGCGCCGGTAGGCCTGCAGAGCCTCTCGCAGGCGGTTATCCTGGCTGTAGGCGATTCCGAGGTTGTTCCACAGCAGGGCCGCGTTCGAGAGCGCCCCTAGCTTTTCGGCGTGCTTGAGTCCCTGGACGAGCTCCCTGGATGCTTGTTCGTACTCGAACTGCCGGAGAAACACGTGGCCGGCGGCCGAGTGAAAGTTCAGCGCGTGCTGTGCAAATTCCTCTTTCCGCAGGATCCTCGATCGCTCGGAGGCGAGTATCTCGAGGCCCCGGTTGGCAAAGGTCGACGCCTTTGCGAAGTCGCCGCGGAACAAGTGGAACGCCGAGAGCTCCTGGAAAAGGTAGAGCTGCTCCCCCAGATCGTCGACAGTTTCCACGATGCCCAGGGCTTCCTCGAACGCTTTCCTCGAGGCCTCATTCTCTCCGCGACGCTGATGAATTCCGCCTATCTTCCGAAGAAGTCGAAGTCTTGCGGTTGGGTCGCCGGTGTGGAAGGCGAGAGCCTCATGGAACGCAGCCGCCGCGGCGTCAAAGCGGCCGCTCCTCGCCTCCAGTTCGCCAAGACGCTCGAGGAGCCGCGATCGATCGCGGCCTGCATCCACGCGCTCGATCGCATCACGCAGGGTTGCGATCGCCTCCTCGATGCGGCCTGCGGCTCGCAGAGCATCGACGCTCCGCTCTGCCGACTGAAGCCCGAGTTGCAGTTGCCCGGCGCGCAAGAGGTGATGTGCTGCTTCTCTCTGGCTTCGAGGATCTTTCAGGAACTGAGTTCCGAGTCGGTCGTGGGCCGACTGGATCTCTCTAGATTCAAGGGCCGCGACCACGGTCGCGCGGGCGCGGTGAGTGACGTGGTATCCGGCCTTCGTGCCCCCCAGAAGGCCAGACCGCGCAAGCCGCTGAATCACCGCCGAGCACTCCTTCCTGTCAAGCTTCGCAAGTCCGCGAACGGTTGACTCGCTCAGTGGCCGCTCGGCGAGCGCCAGAGGGATGAGCGCCTTCCGTTCGGTCGTGGTCAGTTCTGTCACTCTTGCCGCGTAGGCGGTTGCCAGAGCTTCGGACACTTGCGACTCGCGGGGCGAGTCCTCCCTGCTGCTCTCTTCCGGCTGGCGGTCATCTCGAAGCTTCTCCAGCAGGAGAGCGGGGTTTCCGCGGCCGGCCTTGACGATGCGGTTCGCCTCCGTTGTGGAAAGAGTCGGCGCAACGCAGTTGAGCAATGCGAGACCTTCCTCGCGGGTCAGCTCACCCATCCGGACGGTCTTCACCGCTGAGGCTTCAAATTCCTCCTGTGGGGGGGCAATCCCCGCGGAAATCCTGCGCGTTGCCAGGATACCCACCCGCAAGTGCTGCGTCTCCGTTCCCGCTGCCAGGCTCAATGTCCGCAGGAACTGGACCAGCCGTGGATCGGAGGCGCCGAGGTCCTCGATCACGAAGACAAGGGGATACGCCGATCGCGCGGCGAGAACGTCGAGGGCTTCGCGGAAAACCCGCGATTCTATCGATCCCAGATCGAGATCCTGGATCTCCCGGTGGGTTTTCTTGTCGGAAGCGATTCCCAGAAAAGTCAGGAGAAATCTCCACCTTCGCTCCTCGGTGGGCGAGGCCTGGTGGAGGACAAGGATTTTCTCGATGACCTGCCTGAGCCCGTCCTGATCACGTTCGCCGTGAGTCTTGACGGGCACCACTTGAGTGCTCAGGTCGAGCATCTCGGTGGCGCAGGCCTCGGCAAGCCGGGACTTTCCGATACCCGCTTCGCCTTCGAAGACGAGCAATCTCTGGCCTCGGCCTTGTTTCACACCACTGAACCAGTTGAAGAATGCATCGAGCTCGCGCTTTCGCCCGACAAAGTCGGGCTCCTCGAACTGTGGTTCTGCCACAAGGGAGACCCCGGGCACCGCACCCTCGAGGGCTGCAGTCACGTCCCGGGCGCTTTGAAAGCGATGTCGTGGCGACTTGGCGAGCATCTTGAGGATCACTCGCGAGAGGGCTTCCGGTAGACCGGGAGGAGAAGGTGGCACGAGCGTACGGTGGTTGGCTGCTATTTCAGCGACCGTGCGCCCAGAGATGGGCATCCGCCCTGTCAGCGAGCGATACAGCGTCACGCCCAGCGAGTAGAGGTCGGCTCGGTGGTCGATCGGCCCCCCGTCAATGACCTCCGGGGCCATGTAGTATGCGGTGCCTCGCGGCGGGCTACGCCTCTCGATTTCGACGTTTTGAAACAGGCCGAAGTCGATCAACTTGACCCGATTGTCCGCAATAATCACATTCGCGGGCTTGATGTCGAGGTGGAGGAGTCCCTTCTCGTGCAAGTAGGCAAGTGCCGATGTGAGTTGCAGGAAGAGGGAGACGATTTGAGCTTGTGTTTTTGCCCCCGCCTCGCGGCGCAGTGCTCGCGTATGCTCCTCAAGTCCAGGGCCCGAGACGTGCTCGAGCGTGAAATAGGCCGCACCCCTGGAGGGCATCCGGCCGCAGTCGAAGGCTCGCGCTATGCCGGGATGCCTGAGCTGGCGCAGGATCCGGAACTCGCGCAGGATCTCCTCGGGGGAGACCTCAAGGCGGCAGATCTTGAGCGCCACCTCTCGTCCTCCGTCGAGCCGGTCGCGGGCAAGGAATACCGAGCTCGTACCGCCCGTGCCCAGCCTTCGCAGAATCTCATATCGGGGGTGGCGGGGAGTCCGAGCTTTCGATCCTGCCATGAGATGTCGTTTGCGAAGGCACTGGCGTGCCCAAATTCAGTAATAAATGCAGCCGAGATTGTCAGGGCTCAGGTCCGAGACAAGCTGGGTCGACAAAGTCACACTACTATCTCCAGGGACAAAGAGAAAATTGAGAAGAGTGACTGAATCGCTGAGATCGACGTTGCCGTCGTCATTGGAGTCGCAGGCATCCTGGCAGGTCACGTTATTAATGCCGAGGAATAGAAAACTGAGGATGGTAACTGGATCGGAGATGTCGAGTTTGCGATCTGCGTTTGCGTCGCCCCTTGCGAAGACGTTGACGTCCCCCAGGATGGACACGATGACGGCTCCGTCCTTGAGCTCAATCTCGTCGCCGTCATCGTCGTACTCTGCCCCATCCTCGATCTCGGTGCCTTCCCGGCGCGTGTGGTTGTAGATGGGGCTGCCGAGGGAGTCTCTGAACTCGCTTTCAAATTCGTCCTCCTCGTCGTCGTCCTCCCCGCGGCCGAAGTGGATCGGATAGGTACCGGCAGGCGTGTTCTGCTTCACTTCGATGCCGAGGGTCACGAGCTCGGAGCCTCCCGCGGGAATGGAGTACTCCTGGCGGCCAGAGAAATCCGTGATCACCGAGGCTTGAACCCAGCCCGTTATGTCATCCAGGTCGGAGAGGAACTCGGAGCTCATGGGGTTCCTGTCGACGATTTCCTGCACCTCTGGCGACAGAACAGGAGTGGAGACGTTCCAGGTGTTCACGTCGTACTTGAGGCTAAACGCTGCGAGGGACAGGCCGACTCTCGCATGAACCCGGATGGAGGCCTTCACCTGTTCGCCGGGGTGCGCTTCGACCGTGGACGCTTCGAACACAATTTTCCGGTCGTCCAGCTCGTCCTCCGGCTCGATTCCCTCGGCCTGGGCGCTGCCGACAGTTGCAGCGAAAGCACAAAAGGCAACAAGGGGGGTCCAGGGCGGGCTCGAGCGTCGGCGGCTTCGCAAAGTCAGGCTCATGAGGTTCTTCCAGTTCTGCTCTCCATGTCCAAAAGATAGCAGATCCGGGGAGCGAACGAAAGGCTCGCTGTGCTCCCCGGGCTGCTTCCGGCACTCAGCCTTGTCGCGCCGGGATTTCGCGCCCGGTGCAATTCGAGTGGCCGTTGTTCACCGGCGCACTCTCAGGGGGTCGCTGGATCATCGTCCGTCGCGTCGTTGTCGCCAGGATGGTCGTCGCCTTCTCCGGCTTCATCGCCCTCACCATCACCGTCATCATGATGGCCATCGCCGTTGTGGTGATCGTCCACGCCGTCGTCGTCCACGTGGTCTTCGTCGGAGTCGTCGTCGATGCCGTCGTTGTCGTCATCGGAGTCGTCGTCGTCCGACACTCCGTCGTTGTCGTCGTCCTCGTCCTCGTGGTTCGGCTGATCGTCGTTGTCGATGTCGGAATCGTGACCGTCGTGCTCATCTTCATCCTCCACGCCGTCGTCGTCGAGATCTTCACCCTCGTCATTCGACTTCAGCTCGATTTCGGACGCGAGAACACTTCCGTCCTCACGAAGATCGCCCTTCACCTCGACCTCCTGGCCCTCTTGAAGTGCGGCCAGGCCATCGGTGTCCTCGTACGACGTTTTCTCGTCGACCACGACCGTCACCTGGCCAGCGGTTACAGTCTCCTCGCCCCGGCGCTTGTGGACGGAGAGATTGACCACAAACGAATTCGAGGCCACGTCGACCGAAGCCACCGTGCCGTGGAATTCCTTCAGCTCCACATCGCTCTCCTCGCCATCGTCGTCGCCGTCATCGTCTTTCTCGATCACGGGGTTCAAGAAAATCTTGCCCTCTCCGCCGTCGGTCAGCGAGGAGGTGAGGTTGAAGTCGAGGACGAGGGCGCTAAGCGTTCCGTCCGTGACGGTGACGGGGACTTGAAGGTGGATCTCCACGTCTCCGTGGTCCGGGACCACGAGGACCTCTGCCTCACCAGCTCTCGCACTGGCATGATCGAATCGGATTTCAACCTCGCTGTACTCTCCGGCCGGCACGGGGATCGAAGCGATGATGCTCGAGGCGGAGGCGTTGTCGAGCAGGTTAACGACCTTCTCTGCCGTCGGGTCGCCGGCCGGTGGGAAGACCTGGAGCTCCGTACCGTTGGCTTGAGTGACCTGGACTTCCTGGATTGTAATCCAGAACTCTGTAAGGTCCGCCGGGGGGGTGTCGTGTATCGCAAGAAGGAGGGTTCCTTCGCCCACCATGCCGGCGTCACAATGAAGCGAGTCAGGGGTCGTGTCGAGTCCTGCGGCGGGGAACGGCGCAGGCGGGGTCCTCGTCGATCCCTGGAAGAGGAAAAAAGCGTGAAGACCGCATCCGAGATGTCCATTGCGCCGTCATCATTCGCATCCGCAGCGTCAGCACAGGCTGGCGCCTTGCTGCCGAGGAAGCTATAAGCCAGCGTGAAGACGGGGTCGGCAATGTCGACCCGGGCATCCGCGTTCGAATCGCCTCGAATAAAAGTGGACTCTGCAGTCCTCGCCGACACAGAGATGCTCAGGAGAGCGGTGACACAGAGAGCTTGACGGTGGAGACAACGCATCAGAGAACCTCCAAGAAAGTGGTTTCCCGTACTTGTGAATACCGCTGACGCAAATCCGGGACCATCCCGGCAGGCGGTTACAAGTCATTCATTCGGATTGGCTTTAACTGATAGCGCGGCGACCTTGTAAAAAGCCCTTGACGCTCCTGCGCGTAGGGTGTGAAAGAACCTTTCACGGCCACCGAGCTTCTGAATACCTTGATCCGTCCCAAGGCGGGCAGACCTACGGGAAGGGTAAAGCAAAGCCCTTGCCAGCTTGCGAAGTGCTCTGTTTTCAGCGGTAATTCGCAAAGATAGGCCCGATCTCCGCGCCGACTTGTAAACTGGCAGGCCGTCCGGGGGCTGGGTGGTGTGAAGATATCCTTCCCTGCGAAGCCAGGGCACCGCGCGGCCATGATTGGGATCCTGGGTGCAGATTCTCGTTCGAGCTTGACCCGCAATTGTTCCTCGCCGTCCGCCTGTAGTTTAGCGAGCTTGGCGCGCATACTTGAACGTGAAGAGCGTGAGCGCCTCTTGCTTCCTTGGCGGTCTCCTGGGCATGGTTATCGGGCCCTGTCGGGAGCGCACACCTTGTGCGGAAATGTAGGCCTGGGTTCTGTGGGCAGGTTTGCCGATATGCACTCGGGCGCCGCGATGGTGTCTTGCAAGTAAATGACTCAGCCCTCGATACACCTTATCTTCACAACGCGCCTCCATCCCTCCTGGCAGTGGCGCTGGGAGGAGGGCTGTGCGCAAGCGTTGCAAGTCTTCCGCACGGCGGCGGAGATGCTTCGCGAGGATCCCAGGCTTTCTTTCAGCCACGGTGAGGCCTGGGCTTACCTCGCGGTTGAGCGGTTGGACCCCCCACTTTTTAGGGAGATTCAGCACCTTGCCGCTGACCGCAGGTGGTGTGTGAGTGGGGGTTGGTGGGTCGAACCCGAGCTTCGATATGCCGGGCTTGAGGCGCTCATCAGAAACCTGGCGTTCGCTCGAAAGTATTTTCTGGAACGCTTCAAGGCCCGGCCACGGGTCGCCTGTGCGCTCGAGACGATCGGCTTGCCGCCCGGCTTGCCCCAGCTACTTCGGCAGGCGGGTTACGAGCTTCTCCTCAGTTTGGGGCCCGAGAGCGTGAGCCATCCTGGGCTCACCACGAGCCTGGCCGACTCGAGGCGTCTCGTTCGTTGGCTTGGCGCAGACGATTCGGATTTGGCGGGTCTGAGAATTCCCGTCGGATTCGAGCGCATTGATTCGCAGGGCCTGGGAGCGCGCCTCGAGGCTGCTCGAGATCTGGCCCTGCTCTCGAAGCAGCCCGTCCCGGTCTTCTGGGGCCTGGGTGACGCGGAAGGGGGAGGGGGTCGCGATGACTTGCGCCGCATCAACGACTTCAGGAGCGCAAACGGCCACTTGGAGGTAGTCCACGGCACCTTCGAGGGCCTTCTGGAGTTGCTCTCCGACGCTCTGGCCGGATTGCCGATCAGCACGGACGACGGGCTCGGCGCTGGCGCCGCGTCCCACACCTCGCACGCCAGAATCAAGCGGCGTGCGCGTCGCAGCCTGGGTCTCCTGACGCAAACGGAGTCACTTTGCGCGGCCGCCTGGAGCTTGCGCGAAGCGCAGTATCCCGAAGAAGAGCTCCTGGAGAGCTGGCGCTCGCACGTGACCAACGACGCGCAAAAGTCGCTTTCCGGCTCGCTCACGGAAGCGGGCGCTCTCGATACGCTCGACCTGTACGGCAAGGCGGAGGAGGTGCTGCGACGGCTGCGGCTTGTGGCTGCCGTGGATCTGCAGCGTGGGGTGCCCTGGCGCGTTTCTCGGCCGCTCGTCGTCCTGAATGCGAACCCCGGGCTTGCGCGGATGCCCCTCGAGGCCGAGTGCTCGCTCGACCATGGCCACCAAGCTGGAGGCGAGTGGCACCTGCGAGTCTTTTCGCCAGATGGCACCGAGGTCCCCTGCCAGGAGGACCCGCCGGCGTCGCTCCTCCCATCGCATGGTTGGCGGCGAAAGGTCGTCTTTGGCGCCGACCTGCCGGGGGTCGGAGCTTCGTATTTCAAGGTCGAGGTCTGTCCAGGCACTCGCAGACTCTGGCCAGCGCCCGCGGCGCTGTCTCACGTTATCGATCCGAGCCGTGGGCTTCTCACCTCGCTGGAGCCCATTCAGGGACTTGAGTGCTTGCGTGGTCCGCTCTTCGAGCCCCTGGTGTTCGAGGACCTCGGTGGATCCTCCGGGCACGCGGCCGCAGTCTCTGGACCGTGTGTTGGCCGGTTCAAGCTGTCGGAGGGGCCTCGTGTCCTTGTGAAGGGACCGATTCGGTCCGTCACCGAGAGCGTGCTTTGTTTCGCGCAGAGCCGCATCGTGATGCGGGTCGTGGCGTACGCCGGTTGGCCCGTGCTCGAGCTCCAGCTTCGGATCCACTGGAATGAACACCGGAAGCGACTGAAGCTCACCGTCCCGACCGTGTTCGCCTCGGCCGCGCCGCGCTGCGAGTCTGCCGGCGCCAACTTCTTTCTCCCGGCGGACGGTCTCGAGCGATGGCACGGACGATGGTTTGCGTTGGGTGGCCAGGTCGGTGGGAAGAGCGCCGCAATCGCCGTTGTCCATTGCGGCCAGCACGGGCTCGAGGCGTCCGAGGGCGAGGCGCGCATCTCCGTGCTTCGCTCCGTGCCTTCCTGCCACGAGTCGGGTCAGAAACTGGACGATTCAGACTGCGAGCTCATGGACCAGGGCGTGCATGATCTGCGCTTCCTCATCACAGCTGGAGAGGTGAGCACGGTGATCCCAAACTTGAGCGGGCTTGCCGACTGGCTCGACGCTCCGCCGAGCGTCCTCGTGGGCCTGTCCGTACGGCTGCTGCCCCATCAGAATCGGGTCGACTTCTTGAGCCTCGAGCCACTCGGTGTGAGGCTGTGCGCATGCAAACGTTCCTCCGACAAGCTGGCTCTGGTGCTCCGTATTGCCGAGTCTCTTGGAGTTGGCTGCGAGGCGGTGCTGCGTCTGGGCAATCCGAAAGTCGAGGCCCACGTCTTCCTCAAGCCATTTGAGATCAAGACCCTGCGTATCGAGCGCGGCGGCCAGTGGCGTGAAACTGACGGGGTCAACGAGGACTGAGGGCGAGGCAATCATCGACCCGGCGCCTTCGTCTTGCACGGACTGGCTCCCTCCGTGTGATTCGCTGCGTGATCGGCCATGTCGTTGATCCAGGGGAGTCCCTCGGATAGCTTCAAGGTTTCAAAGCGTCTTGCGAAGGTCAACGGAGAGTGGGACTGGCCCCTGCAAGGATTCATCAGTCTCTACTCAAGGTCTCTGCCCAGATTCAAGGAGAGCACAATGAAGATTGGTATGGTCTCGGACTCGCTCGCTCAGCTCGGTTTTACGGAAATGCTTGACACGGCAGCTCGGTTGGGCGTCGAAGGCATCGAAATGAATTCCGGAAATTGGTCGTCAGCTCGCCATCTCGACTTGAAGACGCTTGTGGCGTCGGCGCCGGCCCGAGCCGAATTCTTGAAGGCATTCGCGAGCCGCAATCTCAAGCTGATTGCGCTGAACGCCAATGGCAACCAGCTTCACCCCATGGACGGAGAACGCCAGTCGATGGTGCTTGAGGATACTGTCCGGCTTGCCGGCGCTCTCGGTGTCAAGAAAGTCTGCCTTATGTCCGGGCTCCCCGGGGGCGCCCCAGGTGACGCGGTGCCCAACTGGATGGTCATGGCCTGGCCTCCCGAGTCGGCAAGGGTCCTCAAGTGGCAGTGGGAGGAAAAGCTGCTGCCCTACTGGCGCAATCTCGCCCGCCTCGCGGCGCAAAATGGGGTCGAGCAGCTCTGCGTCGAATTGCATGGAAATCAACTGGTCTTCAACGTTCCCTCGCTGCTTCGGCTGCGCAAGGAGATCGGGCCCGTGGTTGGCGCAAATCTCGATCCTAGCCACCTGATGTGGATGGGCGCGAACCCGATTGCAGCCATCGACGCGCTGGGAGAGGCCATTTACCATGTTCATGCGAAGGATACCTTCATCAACGAAGCGATCTGCGCAACAAGGAGCCTTCTGGAGAACGGTTCGCTCATGGACATTGCGGCTCGCTCGTGGAGCTACATCACGCTGGGGTACGGCCATGGCGAGGGCTGGTGGCGCGACTTCTGCTATCGCCTTCGCATGAACGGCTATGACGGCTGGCTCTCCATCGAACATGAAGACGTCATGCTCTCCTGTGCCGAGGGCCTCCGCCGCTCCGTCGACTTGTTGAAGGCGGTTGCGCCAGCGGAAGTGAGCGACTATGCCCCACAGCCGATATGAGGTGCTCGGAGCCTTATCCCGCCCGACCGCAAGCTCCCGAGTATTGCCCACCACAAGTTTGTTCCTGAAAGATGGCGGATGGCGGCGCGCAATGCTGCCGCTTGGACTTGATCAACGAACTGTCAAGGCCCGTGCTTCGGGAACTCCACACCGGCGACGAAGTCGAGTCCGAAGCCGGGGACCATCTGATAGACGTGAACGCGCATTTCGGGATGGATCGAAGTCAAGAGGTACGCGTCCCGGGGCGCGACGCCGTGATCCTCAACCAGCCATTCCATGAAGGCGATGATCGCACGTTGGACGGCTGACTCGAGCGGGCGGTCGATCCCGAGGAAGACGATCGTGCGATCCTTGATGACTCGAGGCGCTGAAAGACGCTTCCCCGGGACGACCGTCAAGGAGAGCCGCACGACCGAGCGGATCTCGTTCGCAGTGCCCGTGAATTCGGTGTCGGCCTGGGAGGCGTGAACGTCACCCAGGAAAAGGAGTCCGCCCTCCTGATAGACGTTGAGGAGCACGGTGTGGCCGGGAGAAAAGTCACGGACGTCGAGGTTGCCGCCAAAGGGGCCCTGCCCGAAGCCGCTCGTGGGCACATGGCGCTCCGTTGCGGTCGCCAGCGTGCCGATGAAGGGCTGCACTGGCCAGGAAATCCGCTCGTCGAAGTGGACGGTGCCATCGTGGAAAGCACCGCTCGGGCCCGGCTCGTTACGCAAAATGCGGGTGCAAGGACCCGAGTCGCCCAGCCACCGCTTCGAGTCGCCGAGCGGGCCCACGCCAGGGCGCAGCCACGTTGCCCCCTGCTCGGGCACTTCGATGTGCTCGATGCGGACGGCGAGGAGGTCGCCGGGGCGAGCGCCCTCGACAAAGATGGGACCGGCGACGGGGTTGACGCGAGGAGGGTAGTCGCGGAGCTCGGGGCGATTTTCGACCGTCGGCAGCACATTGCCCGCCCTTAGCCGGCCCGAGGCCGCGTCCTCCGTCTCCACCTCGAAGCTCTCGCCCTGGGCGACGTGCAGGATGGGCTTGAGGCGGTAGTCGAGCTCGTAGAGAAGGGCTTGCGATCGGGGAATGCGCTTCATGAGGTTCCTGTTCACAGGGCGTTGAGCCTTCGGGGCCTGGCGACGCCTTGTAGTTGAGTCCTTGCCGTGAGCGTAACCGCAGAGGACTCGAAGGCCAATGCCTTAGCGGGATGGGTGTCGCAGCGGGACGGGTCCCTCCGTTCGTGTCCTCCGGATCGTCGCTTGTTTTTCCATCGTTTTCGCGTTCCAATTCCTCGAGTCATCGTCTTCGGAGCCTCGCGCTCGACATTCTGCGACGTCCAGTGGAAGGACCTTCAACGTGAAAGAAATCGCTTATGCTGCCCCCCGGACCCTCTCGGAGGCCGTGCACCTGCTCTCGGAGCGCGGACCACGGGCTCGTGTGCTTGCGGGGGGGACGGACCTGATTGTTCAGCTTCGTGAGAACACTCTCAGCCGACGTCTGGGAGGATTGGACCCCGACACGATCGTCGATGTGAAAAACATTCCGGAGTTGACGCAGCTAGTGTGCGACCCGGTCTCTGGACTCACCATCGGGGCCGCGGTGTGCTGCTCCCGAATCTACGAGGACCGCGCGGTCGCGCAACATTACCCCTGCATTGTCGATTCCGCTTCCTTGATCGGCAGCGTCCAGATTCAGAACCGCGCCAGTTTTGGCGGCAACCTCTGCAACGCCTCGCCGGCCGCCGATGGGATACCGCCGCTGGTTGTGCTGAAGGCCATGCTGCGCGTCGTGGGGCGAAATGGATCCCGCACGTTGCCAGTGACGGATTTCTGCACGGGCCCGGGACGAACGGTGCTCATCCCCGGCGAGGTGCTGGTGTCGATCCACGTCCCGCCGCCTCGGCCACGCTCCGGCGCGAGGTACCTCCGATTCATTCCGCGCAACGAGATGGATATTGCGGTCGTTGGCGTCGCCTCCATGCTCGAGCTTGAAGCCGATCTCTCGACAATCCGCGACGCAGGCATCTGCCTCGCCGCCGTCGCGCCGACCCCAATCCTCGTCACGGAGGCTGCCCAGGCGCTGATTGGCAAGAAGGCAACCCCCGAGGTCTTCGAGGCCGCGGCAGAGGCTTCGCGCAAGGCAGCGAAGCCGATTACCGACATGCGTGGAGAGGAGTGGCAGCGGCGCCACCTCTGTGGTGTCTTGACTGTCAGGACGCTTGAAGACGCTTTCCATCGAGCTCGAGGACGCTGAAAGGAACCCGAAACAAAACATGAAATCGCATCTGACATTTGAGCTGAATGGCGAAGCAACAGAGACTTTCTGTGAGCCGCGTCAGAGCCTCCTGGAGGTGCTCCGCGATGAGTTGAAACTCACGGGATCGAAGGAGGGCTGCAACAACGGCAACTGCGGCGCGTGCAGCGTGCTCCTCGACGGCCGCGTTGTTAATTCCTGCATCGTCTTTGGGCTGGAGGCACAGGGCCGCAAGGTGACGACGATCGAGGGCCTTGCCGAGGGCGGGACGTTGCATCCTCTTCAGCAGAAGTTCCTGGAACACGCAGCTCTCCAGTGCGGTATTTGTACGCCGGGCTTCCTTGTGGCGGCGAAAGCGCTCCTGGATGTGCACCCGCATCCCACGGAGGCCCAGGCCCGTGCCTGGCTTGCGGGCAATCTCTGCCGCTGCACGGGCTACGACAAGATTATCCGGGCGGTGCTCGATGCTGCCCCATCGGCCTCGGGAGGGAAATGACAACATGAGCGCAAAGACTTCAGGTGCTAAAATCGGCACGTATCAGGTGATTGGAACGCGGCCCATCCGCCACGATGGCGTCGAGAAGGTCACGGGACGCGCCCTCTACGGCGCCGATCTTCAGATGGCGGGGCTCCTCCACGGCCGCGTGCTGAGGAGCCCACACGCGCACGCTCGCATCCTCTCGATCGATGCTAGCGCCGCGCTCTCGATGCCGGGAGTCAAGGCTGTCGTAACAACCGCCGACTTTCCCGGGTCCGGCAATCGTGTGGCCGACCTCGGCGAGGGCACGATCAAGGTGCGAGATCTCTGTGCAAACGTTCTGGCAGGCGAGAAGGCTCTGTATCGGGGCCACGCGATTGCCGGCGTGGCAGCAACTACTCCGCAAGTGGCTTCAGAGGCCCTCAAGCGTATTCGCGTCGAGTATGAGGTGCTTCCGCCGGTGATGGATGTGCTCGAGGCCATGAAGCCTGGCGCGCCGATCCTGCAGCCCGATTTGCGCACCGAGGATCTGGGCGAGAAGGGCTCGACACCCACCAACGTCGCAAAGCATTTGCGGTTTGAGAAGGGCGATATCGCTCAAGGCTTCAGGGAGGCCGAGCGCATCTTCGAGGAAGAGTTCAAGACCTCGATGGTGCATCAGGGCTATATCGAGCCACACAACGGCACCGCACTGTGGAACCCGGGCGGCGAACTGACGATCTGGACGAGCACCCAGGGAGCTTTTACGGTTCGTGACCAGGTGGCAACGATGCTCGACGTGCCGGTCTCGAGGGTGAAGGTCGTGCCGATGGAGATCGGCGGCGGCTTCGGCGGCAAGATTCCCGTCTACCTTGAGCCCGTGGCCGCGCTGCTGTCGAGGAAGACAGGGCGGCCCGTGAAGCTCTTGATGGACCGAACGGAGGTTTTCGAGGGCACGGGGCCAACACCCGGCACCGTGATCCGCGTCAAGATGGGCGCTCGCAAGGATGGGCGCATTACCGCAGCACAGGCCTGGCTTGCCTACGAGGCCGGAGCGTTTGCGGGGTCGCCGGTCGTCTGTGGAATGATGTGTATCTTCGCACCGTACGATGTCGCCCACCAGCTCATCGACGGCTACGACGTGCTGCTCAACAAGCCCAAGACGGCTCCCTACCGCGCCCCGGGCGCCACCAGTGCAGCCTTTGCAACAGAGACGGTCCTCGACCAGATCAGTGAGTGGGCCGGGATCGATCCGATGAAGATCCGCCGTTTGAATGGCGCGAAGGAGGGGACACGGCGCGTCGACGGTCTCGTCTATCCACGGATCGGATACCTGGAGACGGTCGAGGCTGCGTGCGGCCACCCGCACTGGACAGCGGACATCGAGAAGTTGCCAAGCCCGCAGGCACACACGGTTTCAACGAAGGCGCATCGTGCGAATCTTCTCCACGGACGAGGCGTCGCCTCCGGCTTTTGGTTCAATATCGGGCTCAAGTCGAGTTGCATGGCAAGCGTGAACCCGGACGGCACCGTGTGCCTCGTCGAGGGTTCGACAGACATCGGTGGAACCCGAACCTCGGTGGCGATGCAGCTCGCCGAGGTGCTCGGTATTTCTGCCGAGGACGTCAAGCCTCAGGTCGTCGACACCAATACGGTTGGGTACACCGATGTTACCGGTGGTAGTCGGGTGACCTTTGCCACGGGCCTCGCGGCGATCGAGGCCGCTCGCCAGATCGAGCGACAGATGATCGATCGCGCCGCCGCCTTGTGGGAAGTGAAACCCGGCGATGTCGAAGTCTCACGCGGGTGCTACCGTTTGCGAGCCGGCGGCAAGTCTCTCACGTTCAAGGAGCTATCGGGCAAACTCTCCGATTGCGGCGGTCCGGTGGTCACTCAGGTGACCGTGGATGCGGACAAGCATGGGGTGGGCTGCGGTTTTGCCACGCACGTGGTGGACGTCGAGGTCGATGCGGATACGGGGAAGGTCACGATCCTTCGCTATACAGCAACTCAGGACGTTGGCAAGGCGATCCATCCAGCGTACGTCGAAGGGCAGATCCAGGGCGGAGTTGCGCAAGGTATCGGTTGGGCGCTGAACGAGGAGTACTACTACGACCTCCAGGGCCGGATGCAGAACTCGAGCTTCCTCGACTACCGGATGCCCACCGCGCTCGACCTGCCCATGATCGAGGCGGTGCTTGTAGAGGTGCCAAATCCGGGACATCCCTTTGGCGTGCGTGGGGTCGGAGAGGTGCCCATTGTTCCGCCGCCTGCGGCCATCGCGAATGCTATTAGCCGGGCGATTGGTACGCGCCTACGCACGCTGCCAATGAGCCCTGCCCGGGTGCTTGAGGCAATACTCAAGAGGTCTCGCTAGCGTTGGGTAGCCCGTTACAATGGCCCACATCTACCTGCCGGCGCATCTTGCCAAGTTCACTCGCGGCCTTCGCAACGTCGAGGCTTGCGGAGCCACGCTCGGCGAGGTGATCGACAACCTCGAGATTGCGTTTCCAGGTATCCGCGAACGATTGGTCGCGAATGACCGTTTGACCCCGGGGCTCGCAGCCGCAGTGGATAACGTGCTGGCAAGCGGGCTCCGCGAAGCTGTTCGGGACTCGAGCGAAGTCGTTTTTCTGCCTGCGCTGAAAGGCGGCGTTTGACTGCCTTCTTGAAGAAAGCTCCCCGGTCGCGATCGAGTGGCTTGCCCATTGAAAGTCCTCCTGCACACCCCAGCGAGTCCTCATGCACCCAGTAATCCCGAAAAAAGCCTTGCTGGTCGTCATCACAGGCCTGGTCATCTCACTTGCGCGCGGACAGTGCGCTGACCCCGTTCTTCGCTGGCAGCTCAAGGAAGGGCAGGTGCTGCGTCAGACGATCGAGACGGACGTCTCGACGACGATGAAAGTGGGGCCCGCACTCAACAAGGTCTTCCAGAAGCTGACCCTCGGTACGCTCTTGACGGTGGTGAAGGTCGACGCGCATGGCAAGGCAGAATTGCGACAAACCTGCGAGCGCCTTTTCCTCAAGATGGAGCTGGAGGGCGGGCAGAGCTTTGAGTATGACTCGCAGGCGGCGAAGGATCCGAAAGGCCCAATCTTCACCGCGCTGGGACCCCTGTTGAAAACGGTGTTGGCCTCCCAGGCAAGTCTCGAGGTGTCAGCGGATGGAAAGGTCGAGAGGTTCAAGCTTGCCTTGGACGTCCTGAGGGCCTTCAGGGAGGCTCCCGGGGCCCCTGCGATGGGGGAGCTCTTCAGCGAGGAAGCGTTCCAGCGCATGAGCTCTCCGTGGCCTGTTCTCAAAGGTGGCCCCCTGAAGGTAGGTATGACTTGGGTGAGCCGGACGGAGTCCAGGCTTCCCTTTGGCACCCTGAGCACGGATCAGGCTTACACCTACGCAGGCCCCGAGAAGCGAGCTGGCCGTGAACTTCACAAGATCCTGCTCAAGGGGACTCCGAGTTTTGAGAAGAGGGAGGGGCAGGCAATAAATCTCCGCCTCAAGCGGGGCGAATCGAGCGGGATTCTGTTTTTTGATGCTGAAATGGGGCGTTTCGCCGAGCTAGAGCAGAAACAGAGCATCACCCTGGAGATCCATGCCCTGGCGGACGGGCGCGACAGCGTGACCGAGTCAATAACGCGTTGTCGACTCGAGGAGGCTCTCGCGGCAACGAAATAGTACGGCCTTGAAGCAGCGCGAGCTTGCCCGATCCGGCGGGTTGACGCGGCTCCTCCCATCGCGTAGCTTCGCATCAACGAAAGGGTATCATTTCCAATCTATGAGCCAGACACAAGACAAGTACCTCTACTCGATCATGTATCCGAACTTTGGCCTTGTGGCCTCGATGCTCCCTCCGGTCGAGTTCGGCAGACATTACGCAATCGGCAGCACTCGATATTTCCAGGGGCAGGTGATCTTTATCGAGGTCGATATCAACTTTCGACACGACTTCTTTCCGATCGATGAGGTTCTGCGGGAAGTGAAGCCCAAGGCGGACGGGTCGCCGAAGAGAACAAAGTTCGTGAAGACCTACCGCGTCCTCGAGCACCTCGACCTGAGCGCACTCAAGAGCCTCTACGTCACCTCGACAAGCGGGAAGGTGCTTGAAATCGAGCGCAAGAATTACAACCGCACCCACAAACCCAGTTTGATTCGGACCTTCCAGGAGATTTGTCCCTTCTCGTACGTGCTGCTGACTTACATGACTCCGCCCGAGTTCGGTGTGTACATTACCGATCCCAAGAATCACGCGAGGGGGGCGCCCAAGGTCATGTTTACCCAGATCGATCTGCCCATTGAGAAGTTCCTGCGGGAGATCGAGGAAAACCCTTTCCTTGGCTCTCCGATCCCCAACGTCCACCCCCACAAGTTGCGGGACCAGATTCTAGAGCTTCGGGCCCACCCGGAAAAACTCATGAAAGGCGTTAGCCTTGACTCCGCGCTGAGCCGGCTTCCCTTCCTGAGGCTCCGCACGGGCTTCTGGATCGCTGCCCCCAACGAGTTCGTTTACTACCCGATCCCGGACCGTGAGACTCTCGAGAACGAGCATTCGGCCTGGTTCAAATCGCTGAGCCAATGATGACCTGGTCCCGCGCGCCGCGGATGTAGGTGTCTGGAATCAGGGTGCCCTCGGTGTTCAAGTGCCACCCGGCGATCCGTCCGCATCTTCACGAAGTTCCCTGATCCTGTCGTGCCGCTCCACTTGAAGGTGCGTGCTTGGCCAGGCCCACTCCATCCCGAATCCCGAGCGGCGTCTTGCCCCAGCCTCCGCGCACCCTGCATGCGCAGGCCGGGGGCTCAAGCATGCGGGGTCTTCTCATCGAGCCGATCCAGGGCCCATTCTTCAAGGGGCCTTCGGCCCTCGAAGGCTATCGTCGCGCTGTAGCCGAAGCCCGGAGCCTCCAGGGAGTGCACGGAGACCACACCGTTCTGGATCCTGAGGAATACGCTGGCCTCCCGTTCCTCGTAAAGGTCGGTGTGCGCAGCGGAGGCTGAGGTGGCTTCGGCCGGTGGCAGGTGATCGAGCCCCCGGAAGTAGTGGTGACCATTTCTTTCGGCGAAGTCGATTCCCAGAGCGGCGAGAAATGCGAGCTCCTGCTGAAGCGGCAAGACCGGTGTGCAGGCGAGGTCGTCGCCTGCCTGAAAAAGAAGCGGCAGTTTTTGCTTCGTTCGCTGTCGGTTCGACTCGAGCATCCAGGCGCGATTACGAAGTGACTTGAAGAGGCCCTTTGAGTTCCTGTGCGAGACGCCGAGGTAGCCAAGTTGTGCCGCGCGCTGAAAGGAATCCAGCTGGTCGTCGCTTTCATCGATCAGGAGCGGTTTGATGGCGCTGAGTCGCGCCACCTTGGAGGCCACGGGAGGGGAAAGGGCCGATTCCCGGGGGAAGGGTTGCTCGATGTGGAGGACGGAATCCATGAGTTCCACTCCGTAGGGCCGCCCTCGCAGCGTCTCAATCAAGCGCTCGAGCGCGTCAGGCTCGGCGTACTCCTCGCTTCCGTCGAGTGTGATGGTGTAGCCTTCACGACAGCGCTGCTGGATGAGAACGGCAATGCGCGAGAGACGCTCCACGTCTCGATCGTGTTCGCCGCTCACTTTCACCTTGAAGTGGGTGAGTCCATAAGAGTCGATGTCGTCCTCGAGCGCCTGGGGCAGGCCATCGTCCAGCCGGTCCTTGGCCCGGATCTCCCCTCGGGTGAGGGGATCGCCGAGTCGCACGGTATGCCGGCAGTGGATCTCCCGGAGAGGCTCGCGCGGCAGCATCTTTTGGGTCGGAAGCCCAAGGAGATCGGAACGCAGCGCCTCAAAAAAGCTGACCTGCCTGAGCCGGCAGAGGGCGTCGATGATCGCTCGCTCCAGAAACGAGCCGCCGAAGCAGGCTGTGCGCGCATCGATTCCACGGCGTTCGCATTCCTGGCGTAGGGGTTCGTGAGCTCCCTCCCAGATCTCGACTGCCGCCAGTGGGGTCACCCCGGCATTCAAGTAGACCTGTCTTGCCGCGCGAAATGCGTTGAGCTGATCGTCCACCTTCTGGCCGTAGTTCTTCTCCGGGCTCCGATCGAACCAGTGGGCCAGGAGGCCATCGGAGGCGAAACCCACGGCTCTCTTGCCGTCTCTTGATTCGATCTCGACGCGGACGACGAGCAAGGGCGCGGAGATGGGAAGAGGCCTTCCGGGGTGGAAAGGTATCCGGCTCCGGATCTCCTGAACCACGGCGCTTGTATCCACCAGACGAAACTTGGGCGTCCCCCGTCTCATGGGCCCAGAGGGTACGGAGGGGGGGCCTGGTTGTCAAACCGGTGGCAGGTCCGGGGGCGGAGGCGCGAATGACTTGGCTCGACCCGGAGGGGGTGAGAGAATGCCTCGAGCTTTTCTTGAACATCCGTGAAATCAAGGAGGCTGGCTCATGGGACTTTCCGACGCTTTTCTGCCCGAGTTCGACCACGAGATGCAAAACACGCGACGCTTGCTCGATCGCATTCCGGAATCCAGGCTCGAATGGAAGCCGCACCCCAAGTCGATGAGCCTTGGAGCTTTGGCCTCTCACATTGTGGACGTGCCGATGTGGTGCAAGTCCATCACGGGTTCTGACTCGTTCGATCTTGCTCCGCCGGGAGTTCCCGCGCCTCCACCCCGCGCCTTGAAGACTCGAGCCGAGCTCTGCTCCAGGTTCGACGAGAATGTTCGCATGGCCCGAGCCAGCCTTGGCACCGTGACCGACATGTCCTGGATGCGGCCCTGGAGCCTTCTGAAGGGCGGCCAGACGCTATTCACCCTGCCGAGGGTGGTCGTGTTCCGAACCTGGGTCATGAGCCATCTGATCCATCACCGAGGGCAGTTCACCGTGTACCTGCGCCTTAACGACGTGCCCCTCCCCCAGATTTACGGCCCCTCCGCAGACGATAGTGGGACGTGACCACTGCGTGCCAGCCACGTGAGCTCACCCCTTCGGCGTGGCCGCTCAGATGGCGATGATTCCGCCTTGCGATTCGGTACCGATTCCGGATCGAGTATCATGGCTTCGTGGCCAAGCTGCGGTTTATTTTCCACCCACCCAGCGATCGGGCGCCGTTTGAGATCCCCCTCGGGGAAAGCGCCGTCACGATCGGCAAGAGCGCGGAGAAGAATTTCATCATCATTGGCGACAACCGGATTTCAAGGGAGCATGCCCGGGTCTTGCCAAGGGACGGTGCTTACTTCGTCGAGGACCGTGGATCGAAGAACGGGACTTGCCTTGACGGCCGCCGAATTCCGCCGCTCGAGCCGCAGCTCCTGAAGAATGGCGTGACCATCTCGTTCGAGGGGGTCTGTAGCATTCAGTACGTCGAGGAGGTTGACCAGGGCCTCGCCCAGGAGACCGAAAATGACCTTCACGTCGAGACACTCGTGTGTCACCCGGCGCTCCAGGTCTCCAGCGAGTCTCCTTCGTTCGACCGCGGAGCGCTCCTGTCCTCGAGCCCGGGTCAGTTCGCCGAGCACCTCGAGCTTCTGGAGCTTCAGAACAAGAAGCAGGCGCAGCGGTTGAACCTTCTTTATCAGCTCGGCAAGTCACTGAGCTCGGTCTTTTGCCTCGAGGAGATCTATCGCCTCGCCAGTGGTGCGCTCTTTGAAGTCACACCGGTCGACAGATGCTGCATCCTGCTCCTGAAGGAAGGGCAGAAAAGCCTCGAGCCAGTGCTGGTTCGTGACCGGGAGAGCGGGGCGACTGAGCCTGGCTCCCGGATAGAAATTTCACAGACGATCGTGCAAAGGGTCATCTCCGAGCGTGTTTCCGTTGCTTCGTTCTTCGCTCAGAAGGACTCCCGGCTCCAGGGCGCGGCGAGCATCCTCCTTCAGGGCATTCACGCTGTCATCTGTGCTCCGCTTCTTGGCCGCAGCGGCGCTCTGGGAGTCATCTACGCTGATCGTCGCTGCCCGAAGGAGACGTTCACAACGGACGATCTCGAGCTCCTCAACGCGATCGCGGGGGCGACGTCGAGCGCCATCGACAGTGCACAATCTTATGAGAGGCTCTCCCGGGAAGCTCTGGCCCGGGCCGCGTACGGCCGGTTTCTCCCTCGGCACGTCGTCGATAGCATTCTCGCCAGGCCCGAGTCTGTGACCCTCGCCAGCTCAAATCAGACCGTGACCGTCCTCTTCGCCGACATCCGCGGATTTACTCCCCTCGCCGAGAAGCGAAAGCCCGAGGAGATTGTCCGGTTTCTGAATTGTTACTTTCAAGCCATGACCTCGATTGTCTTTGAGCACACGGGCACCCTCGACAAGTACCTGGGCGATGGCCTCATGGCGCTCTTCGGTGCGCCGTGCGCGAGCCCCCAAGATGCGTTGAACGCGGTGCGCGCCGCCGTGGCGATGCAGCGTTGCGTTGCGAGCTTGCGGATCGCGGAGAAGGATTCCGGTTTCCGCGAGCTCGCGGTGGGGATTGGAATCAACACGGGGGAAGCCACGGTGGGGTACATGGGCTCGTCGGAACGTCTCGACTACACCGTCATCGGCGACACGGTGAATCTTGCCGCGCGTCTCGAGCAAACCTCGCAGCCCGGTCAAATTCGGATCTCGAAAAGCACCCGCGAGGCCATCGGGGATGCCTTCGCGACGAGAGCCCTCGGGGAGATCCGTGTGAAGGGCCGTGAGGGCGCCGAGCAGACTTTTGAGGTCCTCGTGTGAAGGACGTGGGACTCGTGG
>SXGT01034773.1_pt1 | contig 44396 bp, 36 predicted proteins | sample 3176221 | NCBI WGS metagenome assembly SXGT01 (sample SAMN11356862, study PRJNA531348) | freshwater metagenome | isolation source: freshwater sample F1-120 | place: China: Fuxian Lake, Yuxi | collected 2017-12-25 | reverse complement strand
GGTACGTAGCGTGAGCCAATTGCAAGGTCGGCGCCTTCGCGGACCCGTCGGATGAGTTCGGGAAGCGACTCGGGTTGGTGGGAGAGGTCGGCGTCCATTTCGCACAAGATCTCGTAGCCTCGCTGTCGGCCAACCGCGAAACCGGCTCGGTACGCAGCCCCGAGGCCAGCCTTACCCGGGCGACGCAATACTTCGATTTGGCCGAGTTCCTCTCCGAGCTTTTCGGCGAGTTCGGCCGTTCCGTCGCCACTATTGTCATCGAGAACCAAGATGTCGGCGTCGGGAGCGGCGAGGCGAGTCCGGCGCAGCACTTCCTCGATGTTTTCGATTTCTTTATACGTGGGGATACACACCAACGCGCGCATACGGACAGCTCCTATGAAGCAAGCTTTGCGCGTGGTTGCCGCGCAATAGCGAACAGCACTGGTGTAGTGCGATTGACGGATTCAGTAATGAACAGGTGAGTGTGGTCGATGCCTGAGCCGATGCCTGTGGTGTCGGAGCCGAGAAACTTGTAGACGATAGGAAGAACCCGTTCGTATGCCCACACGTAGGTCTTGTGCGGAAGACGCTTGCGCAATTTGAAGACATCGAGTTTGAGCAGTTTTTCGCCGGATGCTCGGCGCTTCGCAAAATCTTCCTGCACCGCTTCGTCGCCTTCGAGGCCAAGGATTTGAACTTCGTCGAAAAATAGGCGAAGCAGCGATTCCAGTTGTGGCGGTTCGAAGTCGTAGACATGAAATGGATTTTCAAAATCGGCAGGAGCATTGGGACAGAGCACGAAAACGGTGCCGTCTTCGGCTACAACCCGAGCGAGTTCGGCGACATGAGTTTCTGGCTGCGTGAAGTGCTCGATCACGTGTGAGGAACACACGTACTGGATGCTGCGATCCTTCAGCGCGATTTTTCCTCCGTCCATAGAAGCGAATCCCATGTGGTTCGGGCCGCCATGTTGACGTTGTGCACTGATCGCTGTCGGTGGGTCGTAGTCGATGCCTACAACGAAGCGTTCGGTTGCCGCCATCATCGAAGTTGCGTCACCGAGACCGCTGCCAACGTCGAGTACAACACCGTTGCCGAGTCGCGCCGCAACCTCGCGGTATCCCGCCTCGTGTAAAGCCAGCAAGGAGTCTGGTGTCGACCCTTCAATTGGTCGTTCTCCGGTGAGTTTCATTCGGGGCAGCGTAGCGGCAGCGAACGGTATCTTTTGACCTGCTGCTCCGATACACTCGCCCGCCGTGGCCGACGACCGACGCGCAATCGAAGAGTTGCGCTCCCTTGCGGCATCCGCTGGTATCAAGCGGATCCACGTACTGGCATGGCGAGACCTCGACGACCCAGAAGCGGGCGGCTCTGAACTCCATGCCCATGAAATCTTGCGGCTCTGGGCGGAAGCCGACCTCGACATCAACATGCGCACATCGTTCGCGCCCGGCACGAGCCAAGTTGAATGGCGCGACGGCTATCGGGTCATACGTAAAGCGGGGCGCTACATGGTGTTTCCTCGCGCCGCGTTTTCAGAAATGGTGGGTTGGCATGGGGCGCGCGACGCGCTTGTGGAGATCTGGAATGGCATGCCCTTTTTGTCTCCGGTGTGGAGCCGAGGGCCGAAAATGGCTTGGCTCCACCACGTTCACGACACAATGTGGGAAATGTCACTTCCGCCGCGACTTGCGAAATTAGGGCGCAATATTGAGTTCAAATACGCGCCGCCTGCATACAAGCTCACGCGCACGCCCATCGTGACGCTGTCACAAAGTTCGAAACAGCAACTCGTGTCCAAGCTGGGGTTTCGGGAAAAGTCCGTGTCGGTCGTACCAGTTGGGATTAGTGCCGCCTATTCGCCTGGAGGAACAAAATCGACTGTGCCGCTCGTTGTCGCGTGTGGCCGCCTTGTTGCAGTCAAGCAGTTTCACTTGTTGGTTGAGGCAATCGTCAACGTACGCGCGACTGTTGCCGACGCGGAACTGGTAATCGTTGGCGAGGGCTACGAGCGAGGTGCACTTGAACAACAGATTGAGGCTGCGGGTGCGACGTCGTACATCAAGCTCGTCGGATTCGTAAGCGAGTCTGAAAAGATTGACTGGTACCGCCGAGCCTGGGTGCTCGCTAGCGCATCGGCTCATGAGGGATGGGGGATGACGGTGACCGAAGCCGCGGCGTGCGGTACACCCTCGGTCGCAACCGATATTGCCGGGCATCGCGATGCGGTTGCCGATGGCACGAGTGGTCTTCTCGTCAAGGCTCCAGAAATCGCGGCCGCGCTCACGCAGGTACTCGGCGATTCGACATTACGACAACGGCTCACGTCGGGAGCGCTTGAACATTCGCGCCAGTTTACGTGGGCTGCTGCTGCTCGTGACACGTTGAAGGTTCTTTGTGCACAAGCGCAGCGCTACTCCCGGTGAAATTTCGAGTTAGCGACCAATCAGCGCGTCACCCAACCCGATTGACAACTGCATGGACGCAGCTCGGGTTGATCGCTATAGCGATTCTTGCCTACCTGCCTCCGCTGCTAACTCATCGTGGCCGTGTTGCAGCAGACACAAAGAGCTATCTCTACCTCGACCCAGCACGAATGTTGGGGCGAGCGGCGGCAATGTGGGACGCCAATATCGGCTTCGGCACCGTGACGCACCAGAACATTGGGTACCTGTTTCCAATGGGTCCGTACTACTGGTTGATGGATCAGATCGGATCGCCCGACTGGGTCGCGCAACGCATTTGGCTAGGAACGCTCGTTGCCGGCGCTGGATACGGCATGGTCTATTTGTGTCGGACATTGCACATCCGCGGGCCTGGAGTTCCGGTTGCGATTCTCGCGTTTATGTTCAGCCCGTATTCGCTGCACTACGCCGCTCGTATTTCGGTGTTGCTAGGTCCGTGGGCGGCACTTCCGTGGATGATCGCGTTAGTGGTCAAGGCGTCGCGAGACCCACACGGCTGGCGCTATCCGGCGATATTTGCGATCGTCGTGCAGCTAGTTGGTGGCGTCAACGCGACCGCGTTGCTGTTCGCTGGTCTTGGGCCAGCGTTGTGGTTGGTGTGGTCGTGGTTGGGTGCTCGCGACTCAACGCTCAGTGAAGTGCTGTCGGTCACGTGGCGCATTGGCACTGCGACTGTGCTCGCGTCTGCGTGGTGGATTGCCGGTCTCTCACTCCAGAGTGGCTACGGACTCGACATTCTGCAGTATACCGAGACGATTAAGGCAGTCGCTCGGACGTCGTCACCGCACGAGGTAATGCGCGGCCTCGGCTATTGGTTCTTTTACGGTCGTGATCGAATTGGGCCGTGGATCGAAGCGGCTACGAACTACACCCAGCGGCCGCGAATTATCGTAACGGGCTACGCGATTGCATCTCTCAGCTTGCTGTCGCTTGCAACGGTTCGATGGAAGTACCGCGGATATTTCGTGCTGCTTGCAGTGACAGGTGTCGTCATTGCAGTTGGCGCACATCCCTACGACACTCCAACTCCACTCGGAGCGCTGTTCAAAGATTTTGCGAACTCAAGTAGCGCAGGCTTGGCGTTGCGAAGTACTGGGCGCGCTGATCCTTTGGTGATTTTGGGATTCGCGATGTTGCTTGGTGTGGGAGTGACAACCGCGACGCGCTGGCTCCAGCGTCACATTCGTTGGAATCGTTTCGCCTTTGTGGTGTCTCCGGTGGTCATTGTCTTGGTTTTATCGAACTTTCCGGCGTTGTATGACGGCACGTATTATGGCTCCAACCTGGAACGCGAGGAAACCATCCCGCAGCGATACAACGATTTGGCTCGATACCTTGACGCCACGGATCGTGGCGCACGGGTATTGGAATTGCCTGGTGCTGACTTCGCTTCCTACACCTTCGGCAATACCGTCGATCCGGTAACTCCGGGCCTGTCTGACAAGCCGTATGTAGCGCGTGAACTCATTCCGTTCGGCAGCGCTCCATCTGCCGACCTATTGAATGCGTTTGATCGTCGGTTGCAAGAAGGCACTGCAAGCCCAGAAGGATTCATCGAAATACTGCAACGTGCAGGGATCGACACGGTTGTGGTTCGCAATGACATCCAATGGGAACGCTACAACTTGGTACGACCGCGCGAACTCTCTCGATTTCTCGGCGAAGTGCAAGGGCTCCGAGTTGATCGTACGTTTGGTGATCTGATTCTCGACAACAATGTCCTCGGTATTACCGACGAACGTACTTTGAATCCGGAGTCGCTTGGCGTCGCGAGGCCGCGGTCAATCGTGGTGTTCAAGGTCCCGGGGACGTCTGCGATCGTCCGCACTCAGAGCGCCGATGCACCCGTGATCGTCGACGGCGATGGTGAGGGTTTGGTGGATGCTGCCGATAGTGGCGCGCTCTCCGGGGGCGGCACAGTGTTGTACTCCGCGCCATTCGAACAACGGCCCGAAGCTTTGAAGTCCGTTGCCGGGGATCGCGCGGTTCTCGTATTGACCGATCAGAATCGTCGACGAGCTCGCCGGTGGAGCACCGTTCTCGACAACACCGGTTACACCGAACGAGCCGGTGAACAACCGTTGCGCGTCGATGTGGGCGATAATCGACTCCCCGTGTTCCCCGTCGCAACCGATGATGCCCGCACCGTCACCGAACTGGTTGGCGCTGAACGCGTGCAAGCCACCGCGTACGGTAACCCGATCAGTTTGACACCAGAAGATCGACCGATCTTCGCGTTCGACGGCGACCGTGAAACACGTTGGTCGGTCGGCGCTTTTGACAAAGTGGTCGGTCAGCGCATTGAAATTGATGCTAACGACACCATCAGCACGGATCGCATCCGTTTGTTACAGATCATCAATGGCCCACGAGACCGATACATCACATCGGTCCAATTGCGTTTTGACGGAGGTAGACCGATTTCGGTGCCTCTGGGCCCGCAATCTCGAGACGAGCGCGGCGATGGGCAAGTCGTGCAGTTTCCGAACCGAAGTTTTAAATCGATGACGGTCGAGATTACCGGTACGAATCGCGAGGACGGACCTTTGTACGGGGGTATGTCTGCAGTCGGTTTCCAAGAAATCGAGGTCGCCGACACTGCGACACCCGATTCGCCAATACGGGTCAAGGAAATCACCCGTTTGCCGAACGACATGTTGAAGGCGTTTGGCTCTGAGTCACTGGAACACCCGCTTGTGGTGACGTTGACGCGGGCTCGTGTCCGAGAAGTTCCACCGCGGTCCGACGAAGAGACGTCAATGGTGCGTTCGTTCGAATTACCAACGGATCGACGCTTCATGCTGGCTGGTGATGCTCGGGTGTTCCCGTATGCGATCGACCCCCGCGAAATCGACAAAGTGTTGGGGGCAACCGGAGACGTGCAAGCTTGGGCCAATCAGTTTCTTCCCGGATGCTTGGCCTGTCGCGGCGCGGCTGCGTTTGATGGCGATTCGAATACTGCGTGGACGACGCCAGTGAATGCGGTACTCGACCAATGGCTCAAAGTGCAGTCGCCGATTCCAGTCAAACTCGATCACTTCGATCTCGAGCTCATCGCCGACCCGCGCCATTCGCTGCCTACCGAGGTACTCGTTGAGGTTGGGGGAGAATCGGCGAGAGTGCCGGTGCCGCCGATCACATCAGGGACCAAGATAGGAACGCGCAAGAAGGTGCGAATCAAATTCCCTGCCATGACCGGGACATTGGTGAAGTTCACGATCACCAAAATCGAAAAGAAAACGACGAAGAGCTATTACGCAGGCGACGCGTTACTGGATCTACCCGTGTCGGTTGCAGAGGTCGACGCCGGTGGATTGCGCGTCAGTGCGTATCCCGAACAAATACCTTCCCCCTGTCGGCGCGACTTAGTCACCGTGAACGGCGAAGCAATTGGGATCCGCATCGTCGGCACGCAAACTCGTGCGCTCGCGACTGATCCGCTTTCGGTTTCGCTTTGCGAGACAAATGCAATCCAATTGCGACAGGGCCGCAACCTGATCGAGGTGGTTCCCGGCAGTTCGGTTGCGGTACAACTCGATCGTCTGGTGCTCAGTTCGGCACCCGGAGGTGGCGCCGCGCCGGTCGCGGACGTGATTCCGCAACGGCCAAGTCCGCCGAAGGTCGTGGTCAGCGAAGGTCGTACCAAGTTCACGGTATCGGTGAGTGCAGCAAACGAACCGTTCTGGTTGGTGCTTGGGCAAAGTAACAACGAGGGTTGGCGCGCTTCGATCAACGGACGCGGCTCGTTAGGTGGATCAACCTTGGTTGAAGGGTTTGCGAACGGGTGGCGAATTGATCCTGCGGGCAAGCCCAATTTCACTGTCACGGTGGAATGGGAACCTCAGCGGCGCGTTTGGATTGCCGGTGCGATTTCGATGGTTTCGATCCTCGCTTGCGTCATCATTGTTATCGTCACCGGAGTGCGAAGTCGAGCACGTACTCGCCAAGCTCGCGCGCTGCCCGAAGCAGCCGGCGCCGTGCGTATCGACGTACTTGAAGATTCGCAGTGGGCCTGGCAGGGTTCGCGCGTATCGCTTCCACCCCTGCGCGCAGCCGGGTTGGCTGTGCTGATTGGAGCGGTTACCGGGTTCGTCAGCTCCATTCCTATGGGCCTCGGCATCATGATCGCGGTACTTGTCGCTAACCGCTGGCCACTCACTCGATCGTTGTTCGGCGTGGGCGGCGCGGCGTTGCTCGGGGTGATCGGGCTGTATATTGCCCAGGCCCAATACCGGCATGCCTACCCGGCGGTATTCGAATGGCCCACGTTGTCCGACAACATGATTGTTCCCGCGTGGATTTCATTGCTCGTGCCATGTGCGATGGTCGTGCTCGACGCGGCGACCAATCGCCGTCGACGTGCGGCTGATCCCAAGATCGATCCACTGCAAAATTCGATTCGCGATGAAAAAGGAGAAGACCGTGACTGATGGCCCGTGGCTTGGGGATGCATGTTCGCTGGTTGATGAATTTCGCAAGCACAACCGTTCGCCGCGTGAAGAGCTTGATGCCTCATTGGCAGCGGTGGAGGGTTCAGAGCTCAACGCGTTCAGCCATGTCGATGCGGAACGCGCCTACGCGTGGTGCGACGGCGCGGATATTGCGAAACCGTTCGGCGGTGTGCCATTCGGTGTGAAAGAACTCACGTCGGTCGAAGGTTGGCCCGCGACTGAAGCGTCGTTGGTGTTCAAGAACGACATTGCAACCAAGACATCCACGATGGTGAAGCGACTTATCAACGACGGCGGGATGGTCCCGTTTGGGCTCACAACTTCGTCAGAGTTCGGCGGGATCAACCTCACGCGCACGAAATTGAACGGCGCGACGAAGAATCCATGGAATGTTGCGCACACTCCCGGTGGTTCATCAGGTGGCGCTGCGGCGGCGGTCGCTGGCGGTCTGTGTTCGATTGCCACCGGCGGTGATGGCGGAGGATCGATTCGAATACCTGCCGGTTTTACAGGGTTAGTGGGGTTGAAACACACCTACGGCCGTATCCCAAAAGGTCCTTCGATGGTAATGGCCTCGCTAACCGCGGTTTCCGGATGTTTGGCGCGCTCGATTCGTGACGCGGCGCGTTGGATTGACGTGGCTAACGGGCACGATTCTCGCGACCCATATTCACTGCCCCGTGTTGACGGTTGGGAATCGGGCCTCGGCACGTATCGCGAGTCGCTTCGAGGAAAGCGCGTTGCGATCGTGCCAGGGCTTGGGCGAGCAATTGTGCACCCGGAGTTGGCTGAGGCAGTGCGGCGACACGCGGCGATGCTGATAGCCGATGCTGGGCTCGCGGTTGTGGAAATAGAAATGCCGATTCCCGAGCTGTCGTGGGAGTGGGCAATTGCCGGTATGTCGGAGATCGTGATGGAGCTCGGCGACCGCTATCCCGATTGCGCTGATGATCTCACCCCCGAGATTGCGTTCGGATTGAAGATGGCGCACAAGATCTATGACATCAAGGCTCGAGGCCGTATTGAGGCGCAACGAGTCAAGATGAATGAAACGATGGCGGAGGTCTTCGATCAGGTCGACTTCGTGATCGGCGCGACAAACCCCGACATCGCGTTTGATTGCAATGGCCCCATGCCCCAAGAGGTGGATGGCGAAAAGGTGGGGTTTGGCAATAACGGTGCGCTCACGATTCCTGCGAATATTTATGGCAGCCCGGCGATCCAGATACCTATCGGCGTCTCCGAGCGCGGCGGCTTGCCCTACGGAATGCAGATTCTCGCGCCCCACCACCGGGAGGCCTGGCTGCTCGATCTTGGCCTCATCGCGGAAGCCGAGCGGCCCTGGAGTTTGGTCGCCCCATAATGCCACGCTCGACGAGCTTGCTCTGGGCAATACTGGCGTTATGAGTGTAGACACGGTCGTCCTGCAAGATGCCACGTTGACGCGTGTCGGCTATATCGATGTAGCGATCGATCCAGCAGCGGCTGGACTACTTGCCGAAGATTTCGCCGACATCGATTGGCGTGAACCGCTTTGGACCGAAGGTGATCAGTTGCGCGCGGGTGCCGCAGTTTGGTTTGCAGATATCGACGGTCAACGCTTGGCATTTGATCCGGTGCAGGCTGCCGATCCTGTTTTGCGGTCAGATCCTGACACAGAGCGGTCGCAGCAGACAGCTATTGCCGAACTCTTAGTTGTGTCGGGTTTTGATCGGGCCAGTGTTGATGTCCTAGTGATGACACACATCGAAGGTGTCGGGATGTGCGCATGGCACAACGACGACGGCTCGTGGTCGCCGTTCTTCCCCAATGCGAACGTCATCGTCAGTGCGCCCGCCCTGGAGAGCTTTCTCGCTCGCGAACGCGTTGGTGACCTCGATATTGAATACGATGCATGGCACGCGCTCATCGACCAGGGTGTTGTGAGCACATATGTCGACGGCGATTCGGTCGTCGATGGCGTGCGCGCCCAAGTCACTGGGGCCCATTGTCCTGGCCACTCAATTCTGCATTTCGGCCCTGATGCCTATTCGCCAGAGGCGACGATGTTGGGTCATCTTGCAATATCACCCGTACATTTGGCGACCGGTGAATGCCCGTTGCAGCATCCCGACCCCGCAACGGCCTGGTCGGCTCTCAGCGCTGCCGCCGAGGACGGTCGTATCCTGATTGGCCCATTGTGGCCAGCGCCCGGCGGCGGTCGGTGGATGAACAACGAGTTCATTGCCACACCCGGGGCTTAGCGACGCTGGGCAGTGTGGCCTCGGGCGCGTCAAAATTTGGTGGAATCGCGAACCGAATCGTGCTGCCTAGCGTCGGAGTGTCTGTGACAGGAGACCTCCAAAACCTCAACGACTGGCTCGACGCGAGCTACGCCAAGGCGTATCGCACGGCGTTCATGATCTGTCGAAACCCTGACGACGCTCGGGAAGCGGTGCAGGACGCGTTCCTGCGCGCGTGGCGATTTCGGGCCTCGCTTCCGCCCGATGATGGTCGCGAGCCATGGTTGTATCGAGTCATCGTCAACTCGTGTTACTCGAAACTGCGCCAGGAAATCCCACGAAGAGATCGCGAGCGCGACCGCTTCGATGAAGTTGATGCTGAAAGGCTAGCGGACACCGCCGACGGCCCTGAGGTGGCTGCTGAACGCGGAATGTTCGCTGACGGAGTTGCAATTGCGGTTGCGCGATTGCCCGAGGCGCTGCGCGTGCCGCTTGTATTGCGCTATTGGACTGGCTTATCGGAGCGTGAGATCGCGCTTGCGATTCGCCGGCGGCCCGGCACTGTCAAATCTCGGCTTCATGAAGCGCGGAAGCGATTGGCGAGTGATCCAAGTTTGGTTGGGTTCGCGCAAGAACTGTTAGGAGCAGCGCAATGAATGATCAAGGATCGATGACCGAAGCCGAAGTTGGAGCGATGTTGGGCGTCTTGGGCGATTCCATCGAAACTCCAGCCGACGGACCGCAGTCGATACTCGAACTAGCAGGAGTGCGGCGGGTTGCGAGCGGGGTCGACGACGATGATCGAGTAGATGTTCGTCGCAGCGGCGTAGCTCGCTGGAAACTCATCGCAGCAAGTGCCGCGGTGCTCACGCTGGTGGGCGGCACCTTCGTCGCGCTGACTGGCTCGACGGGATACACGACGCGCATGAGCAAACTGAAAGAATCAGTCGTTAGCGACGACTTTCACGGCGGCGGCGGCAAAGCAAATGAAGCTCGTGGCGTGCGTGACACCACGCTCACCGACTCGAGCGCCGCAAAATCCACGGCGAACTACTACAAGTCTGGGCCGGGGCCGATTACCACCTCAGCAGACACGGTGCCTGCGTCTGCTGGACCCTCGCCGTTGACGGATCAGCCGAAGTTGCAAAAGAACGGATCGGTCGATTTGGAATTGCGCCGTTCCACATTGATGGAGCGTTACGACGATATCAATCGCATTGCCAAGGTGAATGGCGGGTACCTCGCCGATGGCAAGACCGATGAGGTCGGCACAGTGCCGCGAGCGAGCGCCACGATCCGTGTGCCGGTTGCGCGTTTCGAAGGCACCCTTGCTTCGGTCACCGCACTTGCCGGGAAGAAATCTGGCAACCGAGTGGTCTCGCGCACCGCCACAAGTGCCGACGTGACTGCGGCCTTTGCCGACGTCGAGGCGCGCTTGCGTGCGGCGACTGCGGAACGAGATCAAGTATCGCTCGTGCTGTCGAAGGCGACCACGATCGGCGATATTCTTGCGGTCCGCGATCGACTGAACCTGGTGCAGACCGAGGTTGACCGCCTGCAGGGCCAGATCAATGTCTTCAACGACCAAACCTCGTATGCGTCGATTGCGGTCAGCCTGCACGAGAAGCCGGAAGCGGGCGAGATCGCAACGGAGCCGAAGCCAGAAACGGGTCTCTCGAAGGCCTGGACTGATGCCCGAAAAGGTTTCAGTCGTTCGATCGAGTGGATTGTCGCCCGGAGCGGCAAAGCCGTGGTGCTGTTCGCCGGGATCTTCGCGATGCTGTTCTTACTTAAACATCTCTACCCAGTCATGCGCCGCACGCTGCTCTAACCCACTGGGTGGGGTACGGTCTGGCGTATGAAAATGACGATTTTGAATGGCGAGCGCGCCACAACCGTTGACAGCGATAGTGGCTCCAGCATCGGTGTTGCCGACCTGTTGAACGCAACCGGTTGGCAACTCAAAGCCGAAGGTCTCTGCCAAGGCGATGTGTGCGTACCGGTCCGCGATCGCAACGAATTGGTAGTAGATGATGCAGTTGATTTGGCGGCGTTTGCGAAGGCGCTTCGCCGCCCAGTCGTAATCGACGCGGGCGCGGGCGTCGCCGCACTTGGCGAATCGACCGCCGAAGTCGGCGACAAACTGCACAATCGAATTGCTCCTGATTTCACGCTTGCCGATATCAACGGGCAGGAAATGACCATGTCGAAGATCGGCCGCAAGAAAAAAGTCTTGGTTGTTTGGTCGAGTTGGTGAGGCTGTCGATATGACCTGCCCGGGTGGCAGGCACTGCAAGAAGAGCTTGAATCATTCGGATTTACCGTCGTAGCGGTCGCACTCGACGAAGTCGCAGCGGCGCGAGAATGGGTCGAAGCCGCGAATCCGACCTACCCCTGCGTCATCGATCCCAACCACGTCGTTGCGGAGCGTTACGGGTTCATCAACGTGCCGAGCTGTGTTTGGATCGATGAAGACGATCGGATTGTGCGACCGCCTGATGTAACGCCCGTGAACGATCTGTTTAAAGACTTCACCGGAATCGATTCGAGTCTTCACCACGAAGAGTTACGCGCTTGGGTGAAAGGTGGCGTGTTGCCGCTGGCCCTCGCCGATGTCGGCAAGCTGCAGAACGTGCCAACTGGCGACGACGAACTTGCGCGGCTTCACCGTCGAGTCGCCGCGCATCTTCACCGTGTCGGCAACGACGATGCAGCAGGCCCTCACTTCGAGACGGCACGCACACTTGCACCCTGGGACTGGACGATCCATCGCGGCTCGTTGCCGCTTGAAGGCGATGACCCATTCGGGAAATCCTTCTTCGACTACGTGGAGAACTGGGGAGCCAACGGAGCACCTGGCTATGCCTGGGGTAACTCCGCGCTACGCAGCGATCGGTCCTCCACCGACTAGAACAGGGCCGTGCCTGAACCCGATGGATTGCAAACCGGAGTCGAGATCACCTGGTCTGAGTTCGATGCCATACGGGTGCGTGATTTGTACGCAATCTTGGCATTGCGCAGCGAGATTTTCGTCGTCGAGCAGGCGTGTGTATTTCAAGATATAGATGGCCGCGATCTGCTGCCCGGCAACGCCCATGCTTGGATTCGCGACGGCGATCAGATTGTGGCGTATTTACGTGCGTTTCCGTGCCGCGATGGGGGAGTGAAGCTGTCGCGTGTCGTCACTGCCGCGTCGCACCGCGCGCTCGGGCACGCGGCTGCGCTGATGCAAGAAGCCGTCGAACGATTCCCAACCGCCGAATTGGTCCTCGACGCTCAGAGCCGTCTTGAAGCCTGGTACCAGCGATTCGGGTTCGTGGTCGACGGCGAGCGGTTTCTTGAAGACGATATTTGGCACACGCCAATGCGGCTCACAAGATAGATCGAGCACTCGCCAGCCCCGAACATCACCGCGATCTGTAAATGGGTCACAGAAAACCGACTCGCGTGCGCGACGATGGTGGGAATGTTGTCGATACGCGATGTCTCAGTTGAGGTAGGAGGTCGTCTCACCGCAGTGGGCGCGTCCTTCACGCTGCGCGCCGGCGACAAGGCCGGTCTCGTGGGCCGCAACGGCGCGGGCAAGACTTCGTTGCTCAAAGTCATTGGCGGTGAGAACGAGCCTGCCGCGGGAGTGATTTCGCGCCCGAAGGCCTTCGGATATCTCACCCAAGACCCGAAAAAGCGCGGCACCGGGGTCGATGCGAATGGCTTATCGCACGTGTTGAGCGGTCGCGGGCTCGATCTGTTGGCGCAACGTCTCGAAAAGTTGCGTCTTGACATTGAGCTTGACCCTTCTGAACGAAACATCACCAAGCTGACCCGTACCCAAGAGGAGTTTGAACGACTCGACGGCTACGCCGCGGAATCGGAAGTGCGCACGATTGCTGCGGGCCTAGGTCTCAAAAGCGACCGTCTCGATATGCCTATCGACGCGCTTTCCGGAGGGGAGCGTCGGCGCGTGGAGCTCGCCCGCATCTTGTTTGCGGGCAGCGATGCCTTGATGCTCGACGAACCAACGAACCACCTCGACGTCGACGCCAAGGAATGGCTCATGGGGTTTCTCAAGTCGTATCGTGGGGCGTTACTGGTAGTGAGCCACGACCTTGAGTTGCTCGACAAGGCCATCACCCGCGTGCTACATCTCGATGAAGGTGAACTCATCGAATACAAAGGTACGTATACGCAATACAAGACCGCGCGCAAGGCCGATGAAGAACGACGCGGCAAAGTTGTCGCCCGCCAGGAATCAGAGATCAAACGATTGTCGACATTGGCCGATTCGATGCGTGGGCAAACTCAAAAACGCGCTCGCGTGGCGAAGACCCTTGACAATCGCGTCGACAAGATGGAAGCCACCAAGCTCACCGCAGCCAAGAAAGAACGGGTAATGCGAGTGCGGCTCCCCGACCCTCCACGCGCCGGAGAAGTGGTGTTGCAAGCTCACGAGCTCGCCAAGGCTTTTGGTCGTAACACGGTGTTCGAAGACGTGACATTCGATATTGGCCGCGGTGAACGAGTACTTGTCATGGGGCTCAACGGCGCGGGCAAGACCACGCTGCTCAAGATCCTCACCGGAGCGATCGAACAAGACCTCGGTGATTACAAGCTCGGGCACAAGGTATCGATGGGCTATTTCGCTCAGGAACATGAGACTGTCAAGGCCGGTCACGATCTGATGTCGCACATGCAAGAACATGCACCAGTACTCACTGATCAGCAACGCCGCGATCTTCTTGGCATGTTCAACTTGTCGGGCGATATGGCCAAACAAGACGCTTCGACATTGAGTGGTGGCGAGAAGACGAAACTCGCGCTCGCGATGCTCGTGGGCGGCAGCCACAACCTGTTGCTGCTCGACGAACCCACCAATAACCTCGACCCTCCATCACGTACCGCGGTCGGCACAGCACTGCACGGGTGGAAAGGCGCGATGATTCTCGTGAGCCACGATCCAGAATTCGTTGCCGAACTTGCGCCGCAACGAGTACTCATGATGCCAGAAGGCACGCTCGATTACTGGTCCAACGACTATTTAGATCTTGTCAGCCTCGCCTGACTACTGCGCCTGCTCCGCCGGGTTTTTGGTTTTGCGCGCGTGGGACACCCCGTTTGGGCGTTCCGAGCGGATCAGAAAGTTGCGCATGCTTGACGTTTGGGCGTTTGGGGTGGAAACTGACGGCGTCGTCACATCGTCGCGACCAGGGGGTCATTGTTATGAAGCCAGCATCGAAGCTGCTCGGATGTGCGTTTGCAACGGTAATCGCCTTGTCGGCGTGTGCCTCTGATCCCGCAGCCGTGACGACCGAAACTCCCGTCAAGCAAGGTCTGGCAACGACTACCTCCGTTGAACAGCAACCACTGAGCGACAGTTTTCGCGGCGTGACGAAAGAGAAAATCAAAGTCGGAATCATGGTCATCGATCAGGATTGCATCAAAGATTTCGTTGATAGTTCTCGTGGCCCGCAGCAAGCAATCGCAGAGGCGTCGATTAGCTACATCAATGACAACGGCGGTGTGCTAGGTCGTGAAATCGAACCCGTGTTCAAGAAATACTGTCCAATCCCGGGACGGCAACCCGACCCACTGACACTGTGTACATCGTTGGCTGACGACGACAAGGTGTTTGCAGTCCTCGGAGTCTTCATCGACTTCAGCGGCGACGGCCAGAAATGCCTTACCAAGGACAAAGCGACGATCATGATCGGCCATGAGATCAACCAATTCATGATCGATGATTCGATACCTGGGCTTCTCTTGACTCCGGACTCCACGAAGGAAGGCGTCGCGTCAACTGCGATCAACCTCGCATACAAAGAGGGCAAGCTTGACGGACTTGTCGTTGCGACGTTGGGCGATCAGGACACCGCCGCCAAAGTGAACAAGCCGATCGTGCTCCCGCTACTCAAGAAACTAGGAGTTAAGACCGGATCCGCCGCAACGATCAGCATTACCGGCACCGATACCTCGGCCGCGCAGGCCCAAATGGACGGATTCGTTGAACGATGGAAGTCTGAAGACGTCGGCGCAGTGTTCATCTCCGGCAATCAGGCATCTGCAAAGCAGTTCGTGGAGAAAATCAAAAAGGAGCTTCCGGATGCATTGATAATCACTGATGTCTCGTCGGCAGCATCGCAAGCTCGCGATCTCACCAATGCGTTGAAAGGTACTGGTAGACCGAATCCCTATGAGGGCATGTTGAGTGCCGACGGACAGAGCGTTACCGACCGTTGGGACAACAAGAATGACCTTCTGAAGGAATGCGTACAGGCTTGGGAGGACGCATCGGGAACAACGTTGCTCGGGCCGGGCGAAGCAAAGAATGACAAGAACGGCGATCGCGAGGAGACCCACGTTGGGGTCACCGATTTCTGCGGCGAGCTATTGATGTTCAAGGTCATCGCGGAGCGCGCGGGCGGGAACCTCACCAATGATTCTTGGATCGCGGCCGTGAACAGTTTTGGCCCGATCAAGTTGGTGGCTACCGATTATGCGTCGCTGTGCACAGGCAAGTATTCGGCAGATGACGCGGCCCGACTGGTTTCGTTCGATTCCTCGTTAGGCAATCAGGGCGGCGAGTGGGACCCGATTACCGAGATTGGTGATTCATCAAACGGCGCGTGCAAAAAGTCGGCGTAGCCGTTGGTCCAAAAACCGACCGGTTGCTACAACGCAGTGTCGCTGCGCTCGATGGCGCGTTGATCGCTGCCGAGGTACGAGGCCACCACAAGCGGATTGCTTCTGATTTCTAGCGGGGTTCCTTCGGCGATCACTTGGCCGGCCTCAAGGCAGTAAATGCGGTCGCTGATTGCCATGATCATGGGCATGTCATGCTCGACGATCACTATGGTCGCATCAAGTTCTTGACGTACTCGCAGGATCAGTGGACCGAATGCTTCGGCTTCCCGCTGCGCTACGCCCGCGGTGGGTTCGTCGAGACAAATTACGCGTGGCTGTACGGCAAGCATCGCCGTGAGCTCAACGATGCGGCGGGTGCCGGTCGACAGCTCCGCGATGTACCTATCGCTGTAACGTCCCAAACCGAGGAAATCAATGAGTTCGTTGGCTTGGACCAGCCGCCGCTTTTCGCGCGATAGAGAAGCCGGAAGAGCGAGTGCACTGCTCCAAAATCCAGTCCGCTCGCGTGCTTCAAGCGCTAGCAGCACTGTTTCACGGACGGTCAGCTCTGGAAACAACGTTGCCGCTTGAAACGTCCGGCCTAGCCCGAGCTGCGCTCGCTGATGTGCCGACCGGTTGCTGACAGTTTGCCCAAGTAACTGCACCCCACCATTGCTCGCTACAAAACCACCAATCGCATTGAGCAGCGTCGACGTGCCCGCGCCGTTGGTCCCGATCAACCCAACGACTTCGCCGGGGGCGACGGCGATGGCGACATCGTGCACCGCGACGTTGCCACCGAATCGCACCGTTAACCCGTCGGTGCGCAATACGGAACCGTCGTGATTCGTGTGTGCCGCAACGGGATTGGCAAGAGATACCGAGCGCGGAGGTTCAACGCTGACCTTCGTAGGGCGATGCGGGAGCCGTTTGTCGAGCCAACGCAGGAACGAGTCGCGCGTGTAGAAGCCGATTTGTGTGAAGCCACCGGGGAAATACAGCAGCATGATTAAGAGACCCACGCTTGAGACGAACAGCGGAACTGTCTTGTTGGTAGGCCAAAATGATGGAATTCCGATAACCCACACCGCGCCAATCACTGCGCCGCTGAGGCTGCCAACTCCTCCGATTACTGCCATTGCAACTAACGCGAGCGAGTCAGTGACTAAGAAATATCGTTGCGTTGGTCCAAATGAAGTGTTGACTGCGCCAAGGATTGCTCCGCCGAGACCGGCGACGAATCCGGCGAGTGAGAATGCCATCAGTTTGGCGCGTGTCGGCGAGACGGTCATCGCTGCAGCCGCATGTTCGTTTTCGCGGACGCCGACAATGATGCGACCAATTCCAGTGCGTTTGATGTGTCCAACGACAAGGAGAACCACAACCAAGACGGTGAGAGAAAAGTAGTAGTAGCCGCGGTTGTCGCCGACAAGTTTGAGTGGACCCAAGTCGGACCTCGGCACGCTGGTGTTCGATGATCCTCCCATGAAGAACGGTCGATTAAACACGTAGGTCTGGCACGCAATTGCAAATGCCACCGTGGTCGCGGCTAACAGAAGACCACGGACGCGAAGCGCACCGATGCCAACCAAGGTTGCGACTGCGCACGCAAGCGCGGCGCCGATGAGCAAGGTCCAAGGAAACAAGATGGGCTGGAGCCGACCCCGCAGTATCCGAGTGGAACCCCAACCGATGTCGATCTGGAATCCTCTGGCTGCGGTGGCTGCCGAGAGCGCACCAATTCCAGCGAACGCCATTTGCCCGAGTGAAAGTTGGCCAGCCCAACCAGTCAGGATCACGACGGACACCGCGCACAGTGCGAATCCAAGAATTGATGACCACAGCAGATGGCGAGCAGATAGGTCTGTGGTGAGTGGGAGCGCGATCGCCATCGCGAGACCGATCCCGCCGATCGCAGTGGGTATGCGGCGCACCCACCAGATCTCGCGTAACCGCGCTGGGACTGTTGAGACTCTCGGCGCGAATTGAAAACTCTCGCCGCCTGCTTCACCGTCTCGGCTGTTACGCGCGACCAGCACGAGCACCAACACAAACGTAACGAAGTCCGCAACTGTGCCGTCTGTGAAGTTTTGGTAGAACAGTTGTTGTCCAACCCCGATTGCGATTGCGCCGCCGACAGCTTTGGGAAACGAACGCATTCGACCCAGAAGCGCGGCGGCCAATCCTTTCAGGAGCATGTTGGGCCCGATGGCCGAGATATCAGACGCGCCTTGGGCAGTTGCCTGCAGCATTAATACGAGCGCCGATAGTGCACCGGCCATTGACCAGACTGCCGTCGTTACCAGTTTTGGGCTGATGCCGGTGAGGCGGGCCAGATCGCTATTGGTCGCCGCGGCGCTCACGGATTCTCCGAACGCGGTGCGGCCGAGCAGCCACCACATAGCGATGGCAACGGCGGCCGCTAACCCCACGATCGAAATCTGATTCGCGGTGATCACGAGGTTGCCGCTTCGGTACTCACCCGTGAACGGCACAGGAAAATTGCTGGACGCTTGGCCTGTCTTGTAGCCAGGTACCCGCAGATAGATGATTTGACACAGTTGCGCAACGCCAATTGTCGCAACGAACAAGATCACTCGCGGGCTCTTCGAGAGTCGCCGGAGTACGAATACTTCGAGGACTGCGCCGGTGAGCGTTGCCACGGCCAGACAAACAATGAGCGAGGGCCAGTAGGGGAGGCCCTGCCTCGCGACCATGTAGCCCAATAGCGCCGTCGCTGGAAGCCCGATCGCGCCAGCGGCAAAGTTGATAACTCGACTCGATCGGTACACCAAGACGAGCCCAATCGCGACCAGCGCGATGGTCGCTCCGTTGACTACGCCTTTGACGAGCCCAGACAGGGTAACGATCGTTGCGATTGTCATCCGCCGTCGGCTCCGAAGAACACGGCGCGTGCAAGATCGTCTCGAGCCGCGAGTTCCTTCGCGTCGCCCTCGAAGCGCACCTCGCCTTTTTCCAGGAAGATTGCTCGATCCGAGATCGCGAGCGCGACGTTCAATGACTGTTCAACGATCACCATCGTCTGGCCTCGTGTCTTGAGCAATTCGATGATCTCGAGCAGACGCTGTACGACGACCGGCGCGAGGCCCAGCGACAATTCGTCGATGAGTAACACTTCTGGGTCATGCATCAGCACCCGAGCCAATGCCAGCATCTGTTGCTGGCCACCCGAGAGGCTCCCAGCCGTTTGCGCATCGCGCTCCGACAATTCAGGGAAGATTTGCAGCACTTCCTCAATCTTCGATTGCTGTTGATCGGTGTCGTTTTCGAGCATCCGCGCGCTCACTGCGAGGTTTTGCCGTACGGTGAGCGCGGGAAAGACTCCCTTGCCGCCGGGAAGCTGCATGACGCCGAGTTTGCAACGAGCCTCCGGTGCTACGTATGTCATGTCTCGACCATTGAGTCGGACTACGCCACGGTCGGGGACGCCGAGCCCACTGATACACCGAAGGATGGTGCTTTTTCCAGCGCCGTTCGTGCCGAGTAGCGCGAGGGTTTCGCCTCTACGAACTTCGAAGTTGACGTCGAACAGCACTTGTACGGACCCGTACGAATAGTCAACATTTGCAACTTGAATGACTGGTGTCGCCGCGCCGGATTCGTTGCGCTTTGTGAATTCCTCTTGCTCTTCAAGTAGTTCTTCGACAACCAGCGAAAGGTCGTTGCGTATGAAGCGAGCACCGTTCATCAAAAGTAGTCCGCCAGTGACGCTCGTTGGTAAGCCCAATGCGATAACGGTGCCACGCGTGCCGATTGCGTCGGTGAGAAAGTTGGCCACGATGCCGCCGCCGAATCCGCCGATCAAAAAGATGTACATGGTGGAGAGCGAGGCCCCCATCCCCCTGAGCTTGTATGGGCACACGGCCTGCATCACCGGCCCGACCATTGCAAACGCGGACGTCGTGAGCACCGACTGAGGGATCCCAAAGATCGCAAACCAGATGATGCTGTCCGTCGAGAATTGCAATGGTGTGAAAATTGCTGACGGAATGATCATTGCTCCGACGAGGGCGAGCGCCTTTGCTGGATCCTTTCGGTAGACACGATCGAAATAGCGTCCGACGAAAGGCAACAACGGAAGTGCTGCGATGCCGATCAAGCTGCCAAGAATGCCGCGTTCCATCAAGCTGAGATCGAATTTCTTTTCGACGTAGAGGTTTGTCAGCGGACCCACGGAAAACAACCCGAAGCCCAGCGCGCAAAACGCAACGAGTACCGAGCGGATTGTTCGTATCTTTTTCAGGCGAGCAAAGGCAGATTCCATCGAAATAGGCATCGGTTCGGCGTCTTCATTTACTTCCCCAATGACTTCGAACTTCTCGAATTGTCCGCGGGGTGGTTCTTTGAGCGAGAAGGCCGCGAAGGCGCATACAGCAACGGGTAAACCGAGAATGAGCCAAGCCCACCGCCAACCATCCGGACCGCCGGCAGCGTTGGCGATGACAGCAACGAGTATCGGGCTGGCCTGGCCTACTAAACCATGGGCTGCCATATTGCCTGCGGCCGCCATTCGAGCGCGAACTCCAATTGGGTAGTTGTCAGCCAGCAGTGATCCGTGCACTGTGATCGTGCTCGCTTTGCTGAGTCCGCTCGCGAGGCGCGTCCAAAACAGCGCGAAGGCGTTGGGCGCCAGACCTGACAAAAACACGAAGCCGCCAAATGAAAGCGCCGACATACCAACCAACGGCGTCCGTTTCACACGGTCTGCCAGCCAACCCATAGGCACTGCACCCAGCACGAAAAACGCCGCACTCGCAGTTGCGATGAACACGATGGTGCCTTCGCTCACGTTCAGACTGCGCCGCATCTCGGGTGCGAGCAGGCTCATCGCGGCGCCTTCGAGTTCGTCTAGTGCGCTGATGAGCGTCAGGACGATAAACATCGCGGGGCCGCCGGTCTTGAGACCCTCTCGCAACGTGATTGGTTCGGAGTTCACGCCGGGTAGCAAGTCGTCGGGGAATATCACTTGCTCGCGTGCAGCGTCTTGTGCCGCCTGGCGGCGCGCTTCTTCTTCGAGCACAGCGGCAGCGAGCGACGCGGCTGACTCGGTTGCTCCTCCATCGTGGAGCTCTGTCACATGCGTCCCCTCGGATCGAATGTCGGGACCGACTCTACAGAGTTCTGACGATCATGTCAGGTGGAACAACCGGACAATTGGCGAAGGCCCGCGGCAGGCTCAGTGGGTGCGCATGTAGTTCGTATAAACGGGCGCCATTCGCTTCGCTGTGGATTCTGGCAACGGCACGATGGTGCCAAGTGAGCGAGCACCCCACACGATCTCGGCGGTGCGCTCGACGAGGGTTGAAAGCTTGAGGCAGTCTTCGGGGTGCTTGCCCACTGTGAGTAATCCGTGGTTCGCCATCAGCACGGCGGCGCGGTCGCCGACATGGCGCGCCACTTCGACTCCGAGTTCCTTGCTCCCAGTCATCTTGTACTCGGCTACTTCGACGTCGCCGCCGATGTAGACGTGCACCTCTTCGATGACGCATGGAATAGGTTGGCGAGTGACTGCGAACATCGTTGAGTATTTGGCGTGACAATGCATGACCGCATTGATGTCATCGTGGGTGCGTAGACATTCAAGGTGAAGGTCCTTTTCGCTCGTCGGCGACCGATGGCCTTCAACTACGTTGCCGTCGATATCGCAAACCACGAGATCCTCGAGAGTCATCGTCTCGTAGGCAAGTGATCCGGGCGTGAGCACAACATTGCCGTTTGGAAGCCGAGCGCTGAGGTTGCCAGAGGTACCTTCGACGAGGCCGTCGGCGATCATTTTTTTGGCGACCAAGAGGAGCATCGCTCGCGTTGCTTCATCAGTGAGCTTGACAGCCATTAGCCGAGCACCTCGGGGTTGACGCAGTAGAGGGGCCGCTCGCCATTGAGGATGCGTTGCACATCGGCCGACACCATCAGGGCTTGATTCGCTTCGACGTTGTAGGTGGCGCCGCCGATGTGCGGCGTGAGCACAACATTGTTCATTGCTTGCAGCGGGTGATCAGTGGGGAGGTTTTCGCCTTCGAAATGATCCAGCCCCGCGCCGCTGAGGTGGCCGGCTTGGAGCGCGGCAACGAGCGCGTCGGTGTCGTGGAGCATTGCTCTCGCACTATTGATGTACACGCTGCCCTGGGGCATCAATGCGAATTGCGCAGTCCCCATCAGGCCTTGCGTTTCGGGCGTGACGGCCGCGTGCATGCTCACGGCGTTGCAATGGGGAAGCATTGTGTTGAGGTCGTTATGTGTGGCGTCCGGGTTAAAGGGGTCGTAGCTGAGCACGTGCATGCCAATTCCTTCGAGACGCCATTTCGTTGCGCGACCGACCGCGCCGAGCCCCACCAGACCGATCGTCTGACCGGCGAGTTGCCACGCTCGGTAACGCTGGTACGGAATCACGCCGTTGGCGTACACCTGACCGCCGCGCACGTCGGCGTCCGCTGGCGAAACCCAGCGGTTCACAGAGAACAACAACGCCAGGGTCATTTCGGCTACGGCGTCGGCGTTGCGGCCCGGCGCGTTCAGCACTGGTATTCCTGCTGCGGTTGCGGCGGGGATGTCGACGTTGTTGGGATCGCCGCGGCAGCTCCCGATCAGGCGTAGCTGCCGTTCGAATACGGGGCCCTTCACTTGATCGGATTCCACAATCAAGATGTCGGCACCTTCAGCGTCGATTCGGTCCGCGAGATCGGCAGCCCGATATACCCGCAACGGCCGGTGTTCGATCCATGGGTCATAGATCACTCGGGCGATGGCCTTCAGCGTGTCCATGCCGTCGCCTCGGAAAGGGGCCGTGACGAGCGCGGTCGGAACTTGGTCCGAGTTGGTCTCGGGCGTGGTGGCGGGTGCGGTGGCGTGGCGGTCTGGAAGCGATGCAGATTCGGAGGCAGTCATCGAATGGAGTCTGCCACGCACCTGACACCTCAGTCACCTCCCACCATTCGCGGTTCTGATCCGCAAGGAGCGCCCGTAGGGGACTCCCCACGCGCGCAAAACGTGAGGCATCGCCGACCACCAGAGTTCTGATCCGCAAGGAGCGCCCGTAGGGGACTCCCCACGCGCGCAAAACGTGAGGCATCGCCGACCACCAGAGTTCTGATCCGCAAGGAGCGCCCGTAGGGGACTCCCCACGCGCGCAAAACGGCCATTCGACGGATCGATGTCGCACCCCGTCACTACCGTTGCCGCCCTTCCCTTCAAGCGCAGTGAGTAGATAGGGAAGGTTGGAAATGTCCGAACCCGGAGCAGTTGCAGCGGTATTGGCAGGCGCGAAACATCACCATGGTCTGATTCGCCGTGGTGAGGCGTACGCCGGCGGGCTGAGTTCGAAGGTATTGCGATCGCTCACCCGAAACGGAGTGGTGGAACCGGTCGCGCCGCAGATCATGCGGATCTGTGGGGCACCCGACACCTGGGATCAGCGCGTGTTGATTGCAGTCTGGGCGGGGGGTTCGCAGTGTTGGGCCACAGGAGAAACTGCGGCGGCGTTGCACAGTTTCGACGGCGTCTCATGCGCGGATGTGGTCCACGTGGTCGTGGCCGAGCAAGGCCGAGGCTATCGGCGTACCGGCGTTAGGGTGCACGCGACGAGTGTCGTGCTGCCCGAAGATCGCAGTTTCGTGCGTGGCATTCCTTGCCTCGATCCGATACGGACCTGGTTGATGCTTGCCGCATCTGTGCCTCAGGACCGCCTTGAGGAGCTTCTCGATGCCGCTGAGCGCGACGGCAAGATCCGCAGGGACGATCTTCAGCGACGACTGTCGCGGCTCCAAGTATCGGGACGCAACGGCACTGGCATCGCTGCGAGTCTTCTCCACGATCGTGAGCCGATTGGAAGCGCGCCGACCAACCCATTTGAGCGACGCTTCGTTCGGCCGATGGAAGCGTCAGAGCTTGGCGGTGGAGTTTCGCAGTATCAAGTAAGGCGCGGCGATGGACGGATGGCGTTCATCGACTATGCGTGGCCGGAACTGCAATGCGGCGTCGAACTCGATGGGCACGTAGCTCACGCCACCCGAGCGCAGCGCAGTTCTGACAACGAACGACAGCGGGCCATCCAAGACGCTGGATTCGAGCTCATCCGGTTTACCTGGGAGGAGTTCAGACACTCACCAGAGGCGGTGGCTGCGTCGGTGCGGACCATGCTGGTTCGACGGAATAGAGGTTTTGCGCGCGTGGGAGCGCCCGTATGGGCACTCCCAGAGGATCAGAAGCGATGGGAGTGGGTTGAGTTGGGTTGAGGGTGCGGTACGGTGACGGGTTTCGACTATGGCGATTCACTATGCCCACGATTCTGAACACGTAGTTCTCATTACAATCGACCGCCCCGAGACCCGTAACGCCGCGGACATGGAGCACTTCAAATTGTTGCGCGAAGCCTGGGATCGTTTTCGCGACGACGATCAGGCTTGGGTTGCGATCATCACTGGCACCGGCGAGTCCTTTTTTAGCGGAGCCGACCTCAAGACCTATATCCCCGAGATCACCAAGTTGAGCAAACAGATCACACAAGGCGGGGCCACCGAAATCAACGGGTATCGCCTCGACGATGGCAGCAAGGCGGTGTTGCGCAACTACGAACTCAACAAGCCGGTCATCGCCGCCGTGAATGGATTTTGCACCGCAGGGGGCATGGAAATGCTTGGCGGCACCGATATCCGAGTCGCGTGTCCGGAAGCGAAGTTTGCAGTGATGGAACCGAAACGCGGTCTGTTCGCTGGCGGCGGAACCACGGTGCGGTTGCCCCGGCAAATATCGTGGCCGCTCGCGATGGAGTTCTTGCTCTGCGCCGACCTCATCCCTGCGCAACGGGCCCATGAGATGGGATTACTCAACGCGGTTGTACCGAGGGAACAGCTCCTTGATACTGCACGCGAATTTGCGCAACGCATCGTGGTGAATGCACCGCTCGCGGTGCAAGCCACGAAGCAAAGTGCACTCGCGGGGTTGTATCACGATGAGGATGAAATCAAGACCGTGCGGTCCGCGATCAAGTCGATTGCCGCGACTCTTGAAGACGACAGTGAAATCAAACGGATTCTGAATCAATTGGCCAAAAACTTGCGGACTGCGTTCGAAAACGAGTCGAAGTTGGCGAATGAGATCTTCGCGACTGAAGACGCCAAGGAAGGGCCGAAAGCATTTGCCGAAAAGCGCGCACCACGATGGGCCGCCCGCTAGCCGCTGTAGTTGACGGAGCCACAATGACGAAACAACTGTGCGTAGTCGGCGTCGCCACGCAAACGTGGCATCCCGAAACGACAGGAGTCGCAGGCGCGCCCGAACCCCTCATCATGTGGGAACAGGTGGTGCGCGACGCGATTGGCGATGCACACGCCAAGAGTGACCAGCAGTTGTTTGATCGCATCGATGCCCTAGAGATTGTGTACTGCCAAACCACGCAATACGACGACGCGCCGCAGCGGCTCGCCGACGCGCTCGGCATCGATCCGAAGCGAAAGCACTACAGCGGAGTTGGTGGCACGACACCGCAACAACTAGTGAACTCGACGGCGACACGGATGCTCGCGGGCGATCTCGATGTCGCAGTCATCGTGAGCGGAGAGGCATTGGCAACGCAGCAGCGATTGAAAAAGGCTGGCGACAAACCGAGTTACTCCTACCGGCCTCAGGATAGGCGGGCATTTCCGTGGGAGGCCCCGTTTCACCCGGCTGAGGTAGCGCATGAGGTGTTCCAAGCATGGTTGACGTTTGCGTTGTTCGACAACGCTCGGCGCGCCAAGCTGGGCGTCGGACTAGATACGTACCGGCGAGCAATCGGCGAATTATTGAGTCCGTTCACCACAGTCGCAGCTGCCAACCCAGACGCTTGGTACCGCACCCGGAGAACGGCGCAGGACATCGCGACTGTGCGCGCCGACAACCGGCTCGTGGGGTATCCCTACACGAAGTACATGATTTCGGTGATGGACGTGGATATGGCCGCCGCACTTGTAGTGGCTACCGATGACGCGGCAGAGGCACTAGGCGTACCCAAAGAGCGGCGGGTGTACCTCGAAGGGTGGGGGTACGCGACGGATCCGGTGTACGTCGCCGAACACGCCGATTTCGCTGGCAGCCCCGCGATGCGAGCGGTCACCAACGCCGCACTTGCGGGGGCGGGTTGCGGTGTAGATGACATTGAACACTTCGATATTTACAGCTGTTTTCCATCGAGCGTCCACTTCGCGCTCGATGCAATGGGCGTAGCCTCGCACGACAGTCGGGGCTTCACGGTGACCGGTGGCCTTCCCTACCATGGCGGTGCCGCGAGTGGGTATATGACCCATTCGATCGCCGCGATGGCTCGGAGAGTACGGGAGTCGCAAGCCGCCGGCATGCTCACTGGTGTGGGTATGCATATGACTAAGCATGTAGCAGCTGTGTACCGCTCGAATCCGCGACACAGCCGCCCGCCCGACGACGCGCAATTGCAAACCGAGGTGGAACGCGTCGCGCCGGCGTTGGCAATTCGAGATTTCCCTCAACCGTACGAAAGCGGATTCCTCATCGCCAAGTTGGTCACCTATTCGGTTGTACATGGACGCGACGGAACGCCGACTCACGGAGTCGCGGTGTGCGATCTAGACAATTCGACCCGTGCATACGGGTGGATTGACGACCTCGATCTCCTCGCGGAGCTCGAAACGACGGAGCTCATTGGCACCGAGGTGCAGCTGCGGCCAACGGCGGTTGAATCGCGGCTTGGTCCCATCATCAAAAATATTCTCCGCAGACGTTGACAGGAACGCCACCACTTCCGTAGGTTGCCTCGCTATAGTCCCGCCCGTGACTCACGTCACAGTGTTGTCACCCTGTTTTTGCAACAACTTCACACTGTTAATCCATTCAACCAATCCAAAGCGGCACCCACGCCGGGTGCCACGAGGGGGATCTCGTGACCAATCGTTATCGTGTTCGTTTCGCCAAAGGAGTAGCCGCGGTTCTCGCCGCGGGCCTGCTCGCCGCAGCTTGCGGCAGCGATAAACCCGGAACCCCAGACTCGACGAACAAGCCTACGTCGGGCACCGTCGGCGAAAAGCCGACGGACAAGAAGCCTCAGCCGGGCGGCGAGATCAGCTACGGGCTGGAGGCTGACACAGCTGGCGGCTATTGCTTGCCCGAGGCACAGCTTGCTATCGCTGGCATCCAAGTTGCTCGTGCCGTGTATGACACGTTGATGATCCCCAATGCGGATGGCGAGATCACACCAAACCTTGCCAAATCAATGACTGCTAACGCAGACAACACCGAGTGGACCATTGAACTCCGTGAAGGAATCGTGTTCCATGATGGCACGAAGCTCGACGCCGAGATCGTGCGTGACAACTTGCTGGCCTACGCCGGTCTTTACGCGGCGCGAAGCCCACTGTTGTTCAAGTTTGTGTTCGGCGAGTACACCAAGGGTGTCGAAACAACCGGGCCGCTTACGGTGAAAGTCACGCTGAACAAGGCATGGCCTGCATATCCGTGGTTCCTCTACGGCAGTGGCCGCATCGGAATCTTGGGTCGCGCGCAACTCGACGATGCTGCGACGTGTAACAAGAACGCCATCGGAACTGGCCCCTTCGCATTGAAAGAGGCGGTACCGAATCAACGCGTCGTCGTCGAAAAGAACGCGAGCTATTGGCAAAAGGACGCCGATGGCGTTCAACTGCCGTATCTCGACAAGATCACCTTTGTGCCGCAAGAGATTGAAGCCGATCGTTTGACTGCATTGAAGGCCGATGACCTCCAGATCATGCACACGTCGAGCAGCAACAACATCGACGATTTGCGGACGTTAAGCAAGGATGGCACCCTCGCATCGATTGAGTCGAACAAGTTCGGCGAGGTCAGCTACCTATTGTTGAACGGCACGAAACCACCGTTCGACAACATCAAGGCACGGCAAGCGGTTGCTTATGCGCAGGACCGCCAACTCGGCAACGAACGCCTGAGCCGTGGTATCGCCGCGCTCGCGCAAGGACCGTACGCCCCGGGTACCCCAGGCTTCCTTGAGGATGCCGGGTACCCAGAGTACGACCTTGCGAAGGCAAAGTCGCTGGTCGCCGAGTACAAAGCCGAGACTGGCAACGATATCGAATTCACCTATACGTTCAGCTCCGACCCTGAGGGCGTACGAACTGCCGAATTCCTGCAAACACTGATGAAAGAAGCGGGTATTACGGTTAATCTCAATCCTGTTGGCGACCAAAGCACGCTGATCAACCTTGCAATCGGTCGTGGACAGCAGGCGATTGGCTGGCGTAACCACCCAGGCGGAGACCCGGACACGAACTACGTCTGGTGGCACTGCGATGCCAAAGAAGGTCCATGTGACAACCTCGTCAACTTCGGCGGTTGGAACGACCCGGAGATCAACGCGTTGCTCGAGCAGGGCCGGGCATCTGCCGACCAAGCAGAGCGCAAGACGATCTACGAAAACCTGAACCGCGAATTTGCAAAGAAGCTGTGGAACCTCTGGTCGAACTACACCAATTGGTCCATCGCATCGAGTCCGAAGGTCCACGGCATTCTTGGGCCGCCGCTTCCCGACGGTTCGAAGCCATCGGACGGTTTGGCAACCGGACACTCCTTGCTCGGTCTCTGGATCGAGCAGTAAGTCACGGCCGTGGAACCCGGTAACAGATTTCGAAAGGACGCATCGTGACATGGCTGTTACGTCGAGTTGCCCAGCTCGTCGTGGTTGTCTTGGTCGTTACGTTCTTCGCTGCAATCCTGACGAGTCTGTTACCGGGTGACCCGGTCAAAACCATCGCACCATTTGCAACGCCGCAAGATCGTGCCCGAATCTCCGAAGAACTAGGGCTCGACAAAAATGTCATCTCCCGTTACGTCGATTGGGCCGGGAACTTCTTCACCGGCGACATGGGCACTACGTATGCGGGTGCGGGGCTCCAAGGCGATTCGATCTCGGCGCGGGTGCGCGAGAGCTTGCCTACATCGCTGACGATCGTGTTTTACGTGCAATTCCTTACGTTGTTGATCGCGCTGCCGCTGGGCGTATTTTCCGCATACCGCCAAGGGTCATTGTTCGATCGGGGGGGCAACGGCATGGCGTTCGCTCTCGTCGCCTTGCCGACGTTCGTGCTCGCGGCATTGCTAAAATTCTGGCTAGGTTTGAAACTCGACTGGTTCCCGACGCAGGGCTATACCAAGATCGGCGACGGAATCGGCAATCATTTCAAATCGGTTGCGATGCCGGTGATGACATTGATGGTGGGTCAGATAGCTATCTATTCCCGCTTGTTGCGTAGCGACATGATCTCGACCCTGCAAGAGGACTACATCCTCATGGCGAAAGCCAAAGGGATTCCAAGCCGGCGTATTTTGTGGCGCCACGCGCTTCGTCCATCTAGTTTGACGTTGCTTACTGTTGCTGGCCTCAACATCGGGGCTCTAGTGAGTGGCGCCCTCATCGTTGAACGCATTTTCAAAATCGACGGAATCGGCGGTTTGATCTATACCGCAGTCGGACAACGCCAATACATCGCGATTCAGAGCTACGTCGCCGTGATTGCCATCTTGTATGTCGTCATCAACTTCCTTGTTGACATGCTCTATTCAGTGCTCGACCCCAGGATCCGCAATGTCTGAAGTCGCGCCGATGACGGAAGCCTCACCCGAGCCCACACAGGAGGAGGAGGAGGCGACGAAACGAGGCCTTGGAATCGCAGCGTGGCTGGCTATTGGTTGGCTGGGCTGCATGGTGTTTCTTGCGGTGTCAGCCTCGTTTCTGCCACTTGACGATCCAATCAATGGTTCGATTCGTGAGACACCCGGCGTGAGCTATTTCACTGAGGGTCACATCTTCGGCAACGATCTTTTGGGTCGCGACACACTTGCGCGCGTGGTCGTTGGCACCTCGACCTCGTTATCGATCGCAGCGTTGTCGATCGGGTTCGGCACGCTCATCGGCGGATTTGTAGGGCTGGTTGCCGGGTATGTCGGAGGCAGGATTGGTACAGCGCTGTCGGCGATGTTTGACATCCTGCTTGCCTTCCCTCCGCTGCTGCTTGCCTTGACATTGGTTTCTGTACTCTCGCCGGTTACAGAAACCGACCCGCCGTCTCGTATAAAACGGATGCTGGTCGTCGCGTTGGCAGTGGGTCTCGTTTCAATTCCTATCTTGGCGCGCATCACCCGCGCCAACGCGCTCAGTTGGTCGCAACGCGAGTTTGTAATGGCCGCGAAGTCTCAAGGCGCAAAACCGTTTCGTATCATGTTGCGTGAAGTGCTTCCTAACGTTGTGCCGGCAATGCTGTCAGTAGCTTTACTCGGGCTTGCGAGCGTAATTATCGTGGAAGGTGGGCTCGCCCTCTTCGGGTTGAGCATTAACCCTCCCGATCCGTCGTGGGGAAACATGGTCGCGTCTCAGGTCGATGATCTTGGAGAAACACCCCACGTGTGGATTGTGCCGTCGGTATTTATCTTTTTGTCGGTGATGTCGCTCAACCTGCTCGGCGACGTGGTTCGAGACAAATTCGCTGTACGAGAGGCCGCGATTTGAACATCGATCGACCAACCCAATCGGTGGATACAGCACTGAGTGTGCCGATGCTCGAAGTGAAAGATGTCCGAACTTCATTCAAGACCGATCGTGGCTTGGTGAAAGCCGTCGATGGCGTTTCGTTCACGTTGGAGCGTGGCGAGACGCTTGGAGTGGTTGGCGAATCGGGCTGCGGCAAGTCGGTGCTGAGCAAAACCATTATGGGCTTGCTCCCAAGCAACGCCAGCCGATCGGGAAGTATCAAGTTTGAGGGCCAAGAAATTGGCGGACCATCGATAAAACACATGCGCGACTTTTGGGGAACCCAGATGTCGATGGTTTTTCAAGACCCGATGACTGCGCTGAACCCCGTGATGAAAGTCGGCAAACAGATCACGGAGTCGCTTCGTCATCACCTCGACGTTTCGAGGGAATTCGCGAACGAAACCGCCCTGCAATTGTTGAGTTCCGTTGGCATCCCGGAGCCGGAGCGGCGGCTGAAGCAGTACGCCTTCGAGATGTCGGGTGGTATGCGCCAACGCGTCATGATCGCAATTGCGCTGGCGTGTGGTCCGAAAATGTTGTTTGCCGACGAACCGACAACCGCACTTGACGTGACAGTGCAAGCTCAGATTCTTGACTTGCTGGAGGCTCAGCAAGCCGAACGGTTTATGGCGATGATCCTGGTCACCCATGACCTTGGGGTTGTCGCTGGACGAGCCGACAACATCATGGTGATGTACGCGGGGCAAAGCATCGAAATGGCTCCGACTCGAACTCTGTTTTCGCAAATGCGCCACCCCTACACCGAAGCGCTACTCAAGAGCATTCCTAAGCTGAATCAGGCGAGCCATACGCGCCTTGATGCCATCGGTGGGCGGCCTCCCGACCTAGTGAATCCACCTGTTGGTTGTCGCTTTGCGCCGCGATGTCCCTATGCACAAGCCAAGTGTCATCAAGAGGCACCTCCGCTTATGGTGCACGACACGCCGGGTCACGAATACGCGTGTTGGTTCCCGGTCGGCACACCTCAGGGCGCCGAAGCACTCGCGAAGAATCAAGGCAGTATCGGCACCGCAGTCGGAGGGCAATAATCATGGCTGGTAGCGGTACCGCACATTTGCGGGACGCCAACGAGGTGTTACTACGGGTTGAGAATCTGCTCGTCGAGTTCCCGGTTGGACGGAGCGGACTCAAGGTCAACGCCGTCACCAACATCAGCCTTGATGTGAAGCCGGGAGAGACACTCGGCCTTGTGGGTGAGTCGGGTTGCGGGAAAAGCACGACTGGCAAAGCCATCATGCAACTGCCCAAGCCGACCGGCGGCAGCGTGATGTTTGAGGGTCGCGATATCGCGAAGCTTCAGGGCGAAGAGTTACGCGCCATTCGCACTCGGCTCCAGATGATCTTTCAGGACCCGATTAGCTCGCTCAATCCTCGGCGCAAAGTCGAAGACATCATCGCCGAAGGTCTCAATATCTGGAAGATCGGCACGCCTGAGCAGCGCGAGGCCAAAGTAAATGAACTCATGGAGGCGATCGGTTTCGACCCGGCTGTGCAACGCGGTAAGCGCCCACATCAGTTCTCTGGTGGTCAATGCCAGCGAATATCTATCGCTCGGGCGGTTGCAACTGATCCGAAACTGATTATTTGCGACGAGCCAGTTTCAGCACTCGACGTTTCTGTGCAGGCACAGATCCTCAATCTGCTTGAGGACATGAAAGCTCGGTACGGCCTGACGTTGATTTTCATTGCGCATGACCTCGCAGTAGTCAAGAACATCAGCGATCGCGTCGTGGTGATGTATCTCGGCAAAATCTGCGAAGTCGGCGGCCCCGACGAACTGTACGCAAACCCGCGCCATCCCTACACGGCAGCGTTGTTGAGTGCCATCCCTGTCCCGGATCCTTCGGTCAAACCCAGTGAACGCATGACCCTCGGAGGTGAAATTCCGTCGCCAGTCACACCGCCTTCTGGTTGTCGGTTCCGCACTCGCTGCCCAAGAGCCGAGGCGCTCTGCGCTGAGCAAGAGCCGCAAATTCACCAGGTCGGTGCCGATCACTTCGTGGCGTGTCACTTCCCACTCGAAGCTGGGGAAACGCTGACCGCCAGTAGCGAATCGTTCACGGTGTAGGCGCTCCACCACAGATCTGCACGTGACCGCACGGTCTATCTGTCGCGAGGCATCCCCAAGATCCGCTGGGCGATGATTTGCTTGTTGATCTGTGTTGTTCCGCCGGCGATGGTGAACGAACGGGCATAGGCGCGATCACGAGCCCACGGCCCATGGAGGGCATCGGGCCCGAGCACGTCGCTTGCCACCTCAGTGATGTGCTGTTCGGTTTCGCTCCACACGAGCTTGGCTATCGAACCCTCCGGCCCCATTGGCCGTCCGTGGATTTCCCCCGAAATCGCACGTTGTGACACGAGCTTCAACAATTCACCTTCGAGATAGCACTGCGCAAGGTGTTGCCGCATCACCGGATCGTCTGCCATGACCCCGTCGCCGCTGCGCCCTGGCGTGGACCGCGCGAGATCGATCAGTTTGGCTACCTTCGCCCGAGTTCCTAAGTGAAGTTTTGCGACGCCGCCTCGTTCATACGCGAGCGTTGTCATTGCCACTCGCCAGCCTTCGTTCGGGGGGCCAAGTGTCATTTCGACGGGCACCCGCACGTCATCGAAAAAGATCTCGTTGAACTCGTTGTCTGCAGTGAGAGTCATCAGTGGTCGAACCGTTACGCCCAACAGCGCCATGTCGACCAGCAGACAAGTGATTCCTTTGTGTTTCGCGGCATTGCGATCGGTGCGTACTAGCAGTTCGCACCAGTTCGCAAGATGGCCAAACGTGTTCCACGTCTTTTGTCCATTGACAATCCACGTATCGCCGTCGAGCACCGCGCTTGTCTTCAGGGAAGCAAGATCAGAACCTGCGTCGGGTTCGCTAAACCCTTGACACCAGATGTCGTCGCCTCGCAACATCGCAGGCAAGAATCGTTGCTGCTGTTCGGGCGTCCCGAATTGAATGATGGCGGGCGCGATATTGGAGAGCCCGATTGGATTCAGTGAACTTGGTGCGTTCACTCGATGCATTTCTTCAACAAAAACAACCTGTTCCATTACGCCTGCATTTCGTCCTCCCCATTCAGGCGGCCACGCAATCGCTCCGTAGCCAGCATCCGCGAGCCGATGATTCCATTCAAGAGCGAGTGCCAGTGCTTCGGAATCCGGATCGATATGGGCGCCAGGAGATGCACGGAATCTTGGTTCGAGGTTGATCTCAAGCCAAGCTCGAATCTCGGCGCGAAACGACTCGGCCTTCGCAGGGTACGTAAAGTCCATCGAACCTCCAGGCGGTTGATCCGGTGCCAACGTAGTCGCCTCGATGGCTTCTAGGATCCCCCGATGCCCGCAAAATCACATTCATTGCGATCGATCGTTGTCACGCTCACGCTGGTGAGCACAGCAATCGCGCTGACGGGCTGCGGTAGCGACGCGCCAGCACCATCGAAACCAGGTGGCAGCGACACGACCACCGCGGCATCTTGCGGTGCCGTCGGCGACGACGTCACCGCAACATCGACCCAACCCGCGGGAATCGATGGCGTCGTGCAGTATGTCGGCATGTCACGCAATCACGTTGAAGGGTGTGTCAACTATCCGCAGACGCCGCCCGTTGGAGGAAACCATTCGTCGATTTGGCAGGGTTGTAATTTCTACAGCGGAACGATCATCAAGGAGCAAGCGGTGCATTCGATGGAGCACGGCGCCGTGTGGATCGTGTATCGGTCTGATATCTCCGAAGGCGACCTCAATGTGCTCAAGGCCTATTCGTCGAACGACAAAGTGCTTGTGAGCAGGTGGGATTCCACGCTACGCGCGCCCGTGATCGCCACCGCGTGGGGACTACAAGTTGATCTGACCTCCACCTCGGATCCACGCCTTGATCAGTTTGTGCAGAAGTATGCCGATGGTCCACAAAACCCCGAACCCGGGGTTCCGTGCCGCGACGGCGGGAGTATGCAGGAGTAGTTCCACAAAAGTTTTCTGATTTCCGCGTCATAGAACGGTGCGAGGTCCGTCTTGTGGGTACAGAGGCAATAACTGTCGTTGTACACATCAAGACGAGGCGCACCCATGCGAGAACTGCTCTTTCGACAATCGAAGCCCGGTCGCCAGCCGAACTGGCCTGCCACTCGTCCCTCGTTGGAACGCAGTTGGTGGCGTAGTTCGCCGCTGTGCGAAGAGGCGCTCGAGCGATTTGGCGAGAATGGCGCGTTGCGAGGGTTGTCGCTGCGAGCAACGCTGAGTGAATACGGGGCATCCGCTGATCACAACCGTGCGGCGACGCTCGGCAGCCGGATTGAACGCAGCGCAGTGGTGGCGAACGGTTGGCGTGATGTTTCTCTGCGAGGTGCAACCTCCTCTGGGTGCACCGACGCGCTCTCGGCGCTTGCAACCATGGGATATCTACGCAGCCGAATCGCCGAGGCTTACCGCTCGTGTCACTCGTTGGGCGAAGATATCGCGGACCGGTTCGCGCTCATTGTGTTGGCCGCACCGGTGCCGCCAGTTGGCGATCTGGATGGGTCGATGGCAGAGGTCGCGCGATTGATTACTCCACTATTGGTGCATGGCGAGACCGCAGCGCGTTGTGGTCCGTCGACGATCGTGATTCTGCGCGAGCGGTGTCATGAGACAGCTGTGCTGTTGCGAGCGATTCGGGCGGCGCTCGCAACAGCCTCTGTCGAAGGATGGCGCTTATGGACTGAACGCGTGACTCCAACTCGGCAGTTCTTTGCGTCGCAGCTTCATGAAATCATGGTGGCGTCGCAGACGACCCATGTCACCTCAGTCGGGAGTGGGGGTGACGACAGAAACCGTGGCGATTGGCGGAGTCGCGCAGTCTGCGGGCAGATCGATCCGTCAGCGGTCGAGGCCTCGCTGCTGATCGGTGCGGCCCGCGGCGATACCGATGAACTCATCGCCGCGCTCGAACGTCACGGCGATTCGCGCGACCGCCAAGGTGCCACATTCGAAGAAGTCGTCGATGAGCTTCGTACAGTTCGCGAGTTACTGTCGCTGCGCGACGCTGAACGATTCGACTCGGCAGAGACCGTGGCTGCTGTGGTGGAGGTGTGGGAGTCGGAACCGGATCGGATTTCGATTTCTGCTGCTGTGGATCCGCTCCTCGGACTCGCAACCACCGGGTATTTCGAACGGCGAGTCAACGAGATTGCAGCCTGTAGCGCGACGCCGGTATCACAGCTGCGATGCATCGCGATTCATATCGATCCCAATCTTGCGGTGGATACCTTCGGTGTGATGATTCGCTTGGGTGGGTGCTTACGCCGAATTCTTCGCCATGGGGAGACCGTCGCTCGTATCGATCGCAACACCATTGCTGTCGCTGGGCTAGATGTGACGCAAGAAGCGAATTGCGTCGCACGTCTTGAGCTGCTTTTGGCACAGCCGTGGGCGTGTGGGATAGTGGTGGGCGTCCAGCAAACGTCGATCGGCGCAATGCTCGCTGGACATCCGAGTGCACGAGGTGGAATATAGGAAATATGAGCGCCACATTGGTGAGCGACGAGGAACTCATCGCTCAAGTGCGGGCTGGTGAAACTGCTGCCTACGGGCAGCTATTCGCGCGGCACCACAAAGTGGCGAAAAAAGTTGCGGTGACGCAGTTGGCGCGGCGCAGCAATGCCGACGATGTCGTTTCTGATTCATTCGCCCGCGTGTTGACTGCCATTCAAGCAGGGAAAGGTCCGAACGTTGCCTTTCGTCCGTATCTGCTCACCACAGTGCGTAGGGCGTGTATCGACCACGGGCGCGCGGGGCAGCGAGAAACTCCGGTTGATTCGTTTCCTGACGACGAATTGCAATTCGATCCGACTGATGAGACGAACGCCGAGTTGGAGCGCTCACTCGCTGCTCGCGCTTACAAAGATTTGCCTGAGCGCTGGCGAGCGGTCTTGTGGTATTCCGAAATCGAGCAACTGAAGCCAGCGAAGTTTGCCCCTATGTTGGGCCTCACTCCTAACGCCGCTGCGGCCCTCGCGGTGCGGGCCCGTGAGGGGTTGCGCGATGCGTATGTGCAAGCCCACCTCGAACGTGAATCGGATCCCCTGTGTCAGCCGACGGTTGAAAAGCTTGGTCAATATCTCAGGGGCAGCTTGTCGATTCGTGAGACCGCGCACGTTGACGAGCACCTCGACAGCTGTGGAAGATGCAGTGCCTTATATAGCGAACTGCAAGATTCTGCGGGCGGCTTGATGGCCGTCATCGGCGTGCTGATTCTCGGCGGCGCGGCCGCAAAGTGGCTCCAACGGGGCACGGCTGTCACTTGGATCAAGAGCGCAGGGCCCCGAGCGCAAGCAGCGGTTGCGGGCGCAACCGCAGCAGCAGTCGTCGCCGGGGCAGTCTTCGTCGCGTCCAGCGACGAGGCCAACCTGGCACGTCGACGTGAGGATCCGCAGCGAGGGGAGGTCCCGGCAGTGGGCGCGCCAGCTTCGTCGGGAACTGTCGCCGTGAGGCGTGGCGATGCGCCGCGAACGACCGCAGCCGTGTCGACTACCACTGCGCGGGCGGGCGATCGCCCCATCACGCCTACGTCGCTTGGTGGGTCGACCTCGACCACACCTACAGAAACGACCGTTGCACAGCAGAACAGCACCACAACGACAGCGTTCGTCGTACCTCCGAGCGTCGATAGCGATCTCGGGGTACAAGTGGAATCGTTGGGTGATTTGGTGCGCGGCCGTCCCGGAATGTTTGCGGTGAATGTCATGGCGAAGGGCGCGGCGAGTGCCAACTCCGTGCGACTGGATATCACGTTGCGCTCGGGCGGCGTGAGCATCTCTGGCACAGATGCCCCCGGCTGGTCGTGTTCGTGGCAGGGACTGCGGGCGAGCTGCGACCGAAGCCAGTTGTTGGCACGAACCGCTTCGGCGATCTTTGTGCACCTAACCGCGCCCCCTCAGGCGAGCGGTGTAGGGATTGATGTCCAGGTCGCAACGACAACGACCGATCTCAACTCCGGCGACAACGAGGCTGTTCGGACGATGCCTGTGTGGCGCACTGGACTTGCTCCACGATTCGTGACCCGAGATACGGGCGAGATTGTGACGGTCGGTAATTCGGTGCTCACCTGCGATATCAATCAATCCGGGTGCAGTGCGGCACAGCAATTGAACGGGCCGTCCTCGGGCCTCGCGAACGATGCCTGGAATATGGTGCCCGTTGACAGCGATGCCGATTCCGCGACTGAGAATTCGAGCGCCGCGTCGTTGTATCTTCCCGGCGGGTCAGAAGTGCTCTTCGCTGGCCTGTATTGGGGCGGCAACTTACTCAGAGGAAATGGCGGGCGCGCGGGCGACGCTGCCGCAGCGGCCGAAGTGCGCTTCGCCGCAGCCGGACGAAGCGCAATCGGAATCCGGGCATCAATGATCGAATTCAATGCCGGTCATTACCAGGGCTTCGCCGATGTGACCGCGTTGGTGGCAAGCGCTGGCAATGGTCAATACACGACCGGCGGCATTGCAATCGGAACTGGCAGCGGAGCGTATGGCGGTTGGTCGTTAGTGGTTGTCGCTCAAGACGTGGGCCTGCCGATGCGCAATCTCGCGGTGTATGACGGGATGGACGATGTCACGCCGCGATCCAGCGCCCACGTGATGTTCGGGGCGGCTTCCGAGCGTGGACATCGGGCCGGTGAAATGTCAATGGTGTTGTACGACGGTGACAATGGCGTCACCGGGGATTCGCTCAGCTTCGATGGAGTAGCGCTCACTGATGATCGCAATCCGACAAATGATTTTGCCAACAGCACCATCGACCGTGGCTTGACTCGACTACCCGCGCTGTCCAACGGGTTTGGCCTCGACATCGACCGCATCGGATTCCAAACCGGTGCGGCATGGAGCCCTTCGGCGGCGGTGCGCGCGAGCACGTCCCTCGACCGCTTTACCATTGGTGTGTTGACGTTGACGTTGCCAGTCTGAGTGCGTCGTCTCGCACCGAGGGGCTTTCTCCACTGGATTTGTTAGTTGACAAAGCTTGTCGATAAGGTCGGATCATGCAATCCGTCGTTGAGACTTGCGACCTTCTGCGGGCTCGCGGCTTTCGCGTGACGCCACAACGCGAATGTATTTTGCGCCACCTTGAAGGCAACGTCGCACACCCAACGGTCGAGGCGATTTTTGATGCTGCACGGCGCGAGATGTCAACGATTTCTCTCAAGACTGTGTATCAAACTGTGCACGATCTTGACGCGCTTGGTGCGGTTCGTTTGATCGACCTCGGTACTGGAAGTGTTCGGGTCGACCCCAACGTCGAGATGGCGCACCAGCATCTCGTCTGCAACCACTGTGGCGACGTGCGCGACGTCAACATTGATTGCGAAAAACTGGTGCTATCTCGGCGCGTGAAGCGTGATTTTCGTGTCGATGATGTGCAAGTGCTGTTCCGGGGCCAGTGTGCGCAGTGCCGAAACGCGAGTCGCGAATGATGTGCCTAGGAGTCGGGCCGCGAGTGTTCAGAAAGTTCATACCATCAACCAAGGAGCGATACCCATGCCAGACCTGAAGGGGACCAAGACCCACGAGAACCTCAAAGAAGCGTTTGCGGGCGAAAGCCAAGCCAATCGCCGCTATTTGTATTTCGCGCAGAAGGCTGACGTCGAGGGCTATCCCGATGTGGCCGCTCTCTTTCGTTCGGTTGCCGAAGGTGAGACGGGCCACGCGTTCGGACACTTTGACTTTCTTGCTGAAGTCGGCGACCCTGCCACGGGCGAACCCGTCGGTGCGACTGCCGACAATCTTGCTTCCGCAGTAGCGGGGGAAACCTACGAGTACACCCAGATGTACCCCGGCTTTTCCAAGACCGCGCGTGACGAGGGATTCGAAGAGGTGGCCGAGTGGCTCGAGACGTTGGCTCGTGCCGAGAAGAGCCACGCCGATCGCTATGCGAAAGCCCTTGAATCACTGTCGTAATTCCTACCGAGACATGTGAGTGCGGTCGGCCCTGGACATTGTGTTCGGGGCCGTCTGCGTACTTCGTTTCCATTGATCGAAGGGAGCTGTACCAATGTCGCTCTACGACCCGCTTGCGCCCAACTACTACGACACCGCGGACGCGCGCGTTGAACGTGACCGCACATTCCATCAATGCAGCGACTGTCGCGTCTGTGTGAAATTGTGTCCGAGCTTTAAAGACCTCTTTCGTATGATCGACGACCTTGGTGGCACTGATCAGGTAGGGGACCTTACGGGCGAACAGCATCGTCATGTAGTCGACGAGTGTTATCAATGCAAGCTGTGTTACGTCATCTGCCCGTACACGCCCGACCAACAGCAAGAATGGGTCATCGACTTTCCGCGGCTGATGCTGCGGTCGCTTTCGATCCAGCACAACGAAGGCAATGGTCCTGGAGCAAATGCTCGTTTGCTCGCTCGTACCGACCTTCAAGGCAAGGTGGCGTCTACAGCGGCACTGATTGTCAACAAGTCTCTTGAATTTGCGCCCGCTCGACGGGTGATGGAAAAACTCACCGGGGTTTCCGCGGTGCGCATGCTGCCGCGTTATACGCGAGTGCGTTTCTCTGCTTGGTTCAAGCGACGTTCTCGGTTGACTGGTGGCGCGCCCCGTGGCGAAGTGACGGTGTTCCCAACCTGCTTGGTGGAATACCAAGCCGTGGAGATCGGCCAAGCGCTCGTGAACGTGTACGAGCACAACGGCATTGGCTGCACACTCCCGGCGGGTCAGGTGTGTTGTGGCATGCCGTGGCTGGACGCGGGCGACACCGAAAAGTTTGCAGAACATGCACAAAAGAACGTGAACGCCCTGTTGCCTTCGGTTCGCGCCGGCAAGCCAGTAGTGGTGCCGCAGCCCACGTGCGCGTACGTGCTGAAGCACGAATACCCTGACTTTCTTGGTACTGATGCTGCGCGCGAAGTGGCCGCCAATACCTTTGACGCTTCTGAGTACTTGATGGTTCGCCACCGAGAATCTCCGTTGTCGACCTCATTCAATGGCACGAGGTATACATCGATCGTGTGGCAGAACGCTTGCCACTACCGCGCACAACAGATTGGGCCGAAGTCGCGCGACATCATGGCGCTAACGGGTGCCAAGGTTGAGATGATTGAACGCTGTTCGGCAATAGACGGTACGTGGGGTCTGCGAGCTGAGAATGTAGAGACGGCCAAGAAAATAGCCAAGCCACTTATGGAGAAGATTTCTCGTTCCGAAGCACAGCTAGTCGCGGGCGACTGCAACCTTTCAAACCAAGCGATTCGGGAAGACACCGGCAAACGACCCGTGCATCCGCTGCAAGTGCTGGCGCGCGCGTACGGGCTCGAAGGAGACCAAGATGCGTAGGGTAGAAGTTGCAGAGATACCGGAGCTACGGGCCTACAACCAGTCCCGAGACGAACTGCGACGATCGATTATCGCCATGAAAGCGCGTCGGCGCGTGCATTTGGGCACACTCATCACGTTGGTGTTTGAGAACACTGACACAGTGCGTTGGCAAATCACTGAAATGATGCGGGTTGAACGTATTGCCACTGACGCGGCAATTGAGCATGAGGTCAATGTATACAACGCATTGATCCCCGACGACGCGCAGTTGTCCTGCACGATGTTCATCGAACTGACTCATGACGAACAATTGCGAGAGTGGCTCCCCAAACTCGTCGGCATTCACGATTCAATTGATTTGGTGCTCAGCGACGGGTCGCGAGTGCGCGGCTTTGATCCAAGTGCTGATCGCCTGACTCGCGAAGAGGTGACCTCTGCGGTGCATTACCTGAAGTTTTCGTTCGCGCCAGAGCAGTGCATGGCAATTCGTTCGGGCGGGATCACGATTGATGCCGTTGAGTCGGTGCATCCGGCGTATAGAGAGCTCGCCGAATTGGGCGCCGTTCAGCAGCAAGAGCTTCACAACGACTTGAGTGCGCCATGAGTGAAATCCCAATCTTGCGGCTCGACCCGGATCTACCAATTCCGCAGCGCCAGCACGCGAGCGATGCTGGCTACGACTTGGTCGCGCGGGCCGATCATGTGATTGCCCCCGGAGAGCGTGCAGTGGTCGCGACCGGTATTGCGTTTGCGTTGCCCCGCGGCTTTGCTGGCTTTGTGTTGCCGCGCAGTGGGCTGGCGGCGAAACATGGGATCACAGTGGTCAACGCTCCTGGACTCATCGACGCTGGTTACCGTGGAGAGGTGATGGTGATTCTGCTCAATACCGATCGAAACGCCTCATTCATAGTGCGGCGTGGGGACCGAATCGCGCAGCTCGTGGTGCAGCGAGTTGAGAACGTTGGGTGGCGAGAGGTCGCACAGCTCGATGATTCCGACCGCGGCGCAGCCGGGCACGGTTCTACGGGTGTGTAGCGCTGTAACGATTCGGTAGAGTCAACGCGAAGTCGTCGTCAAACAAGAAAGAATCAGCTGATGGGTTCACAACATAAGTTTCGTTTCGGTGTGCAATGTGGAGGGGACCACACCGGTGCCACGTGGCGCGAGCTCGCAAACAAGATCGAAGCGCTCGGGTATGAGACGCTGTACCTCCCTGATCATTTCATCGATACCGTGCTTGCTCCGTTGCCGGCGATGGCGATTGCTGCCGAGGCCACCTCTACGTTGCGCGTCGGCGCGCTGGTGATGGACAACGACTATAAGCACCCTGCGATCCTGGCGAAGGAGACCGCAACCATTGACGTGCTGAGTGGTGGGCGCGCGGAACTCGGTATCGGTGCCGGTTGGATGAAGGTGGACTATGACGCGCTAGGCATCGACTACGACTCACCCGGCACGCGCATCGCGCGTCTCGACGAAGGTCTTCAGGTCATTAAGGGCTGCTTCAGCGGAGAGAAGTTCTCCTTCAATGGTGACCACTATACGATCACCGATTATGTGGGCATCCCCAAGCCCGTGCAGTCGAAACTCCCGATCTTGATTGGTGGTGGAGGGCCGAAGATTCTCGGGCTCGCAGGGCGTGAGGCCGACATCATCGGCATCAATCCAAACCTGCGCGTCGGCGCGATTACCGCCGACGCCGCGTCCACCGCTAGCGGCGCGGAGACACTGAAGAAGATCGACTACATCAAAGCTGGCGCCGGCGATCGTTTCAGCGATATCGAATTACAGATTCGCTACTTTGTGCATGCGATTACCGAGGACCGCGATGGCTTCGCGGCGATGATGGCACCGGCTTTTGATGCCACGCCTGAAGATTTGCTTGGCTCCGGTGCTGCGTTGTTTGGAACGTTGCCGCAGATGGTCGACACGTTGCTGGAGCGGCGCGAAGCGTGGGGTGTCACCTACATCATCGTTGGTAACGATTTCTTTGAAGCATTCGCACCCGTGGTCGCTGAGCTCGCGGGCACCTAACAACGCGGTACTCACGCAAAACGCGCGGGGATCCAATCGAGTAGTTGGGCGCGGATCTCATCTGCTGCTTTGTCAAGTAAGTGGCCGTTACCTTCGTAGATTGTGACGTCGCCGTGGCCTGCGATGGCATGGACTACGTAGCTCGTGTCCATAGGCAGGATCTCGTCGACGTCGCCATGGATGAGCAGCAGGGGGGCCGTGAGCATTGCCGCACCTTCACAGCCCGCCGACTGCGTCGCGAGTGTGGCGACACCCGCGCAATGATCGGCGAGCACGATGCCGGCTTGCAGGGCGACGGCGCCACCGAAGCTATGGCCCATTATCACATAACGCGTGGCGCCGGAACGCGCGGCGAGGTCTGCGCTGGCTGCCACGTCGTGCACGCACCGTGGTAGATGATTGGGCGAGCGGTAGCCGACGCGGATGGTTGCAATGCCATGTTCGGCCCACAAACGCTCACCGAGTTCGTGATACAGGCCATTGGCGGGGCCTAGTAATCCACCCATTCCGCCGCCACACGTGATGAGCACGTGTTGCGCCTCGGGTGCGCCGTGCCACAGGAGCATGAGCAGACCCTCCATTGTGTACACCTCGATATGGCGCAACGTTGGGGTGACCTGCACTTCATCGGCGGCTAACGCTCCGAGTAGTTGCAACGGAGATCTTGGCTTGGAGTCGTCGGACACGGCAGAATCTCGCCGATTCAGACGAGCGTCGCAAGAAACGCCCGGGTTCGGACTTGTGTTTCACGGTCGCCGAACACCGCGGCCGCGAAATCGGTAACACCGGCGTCGGCGAGGCGCGCGATTCCCTGGGCGACGGCTGCCTCATCGCCCACAATCGCTACATCGGCTGGGCCGGCTGCGCCTTCGCGGTCGAGCATTGCCTTGTAGGAAGGAAGCGTGCCGTAGACCGCGAAATCCTGGGCTGCTTGGGTGCGCGCAGCTTCTGCGTCGTGAGTAATACACACTGGAAGCGACGAAGCGACCCTCGGTGCGGGGCGGCCTGCGTTGGCGGCAGCCTTACTCAGGCTGGGCACGATGTAACTCGACAGGGTTTCCACGCCGGTCATCCACGTGATCGTGCCGTCGGCGACCGCACCGGCAAGGTGCAACATGCGAGGGGCGAGCGCGGCGAGCAACACGGGCACTGGTTGGCGGTCTGCGACCATCGCGGGAGCGTGGTTGGTGAGCGTCTCTCCTACGAACGATACGTTGCCGTCGTGCAGGAGCGGCATGAGAATGGAAAGGTATTCCTTCATATGGCGAGCGGGTTTGTCGTACGACATTCCCCACAGGCCTTCCACCACAATCTGGTGTGACAAGCCAATGCCCAGAACGAAACGTCCGCCGCATGCTGACGCAGTGGTGAGGGCTTGGCTGGCGAGCATGCCCGGATGGCGCGGGTAGGTCGGTACGACGCCAGTGCCGAGTTCGATACGCGGCACCTCACGACCGATGATGGCGAGCAATGTGATCGCATCCATACCGAAGATTTGGGGCAAGTAGTACGCAGCAAAGCCTTGGGCTTGCGCGTCGCGAGCGTCGGCGATGAACTGTTCAATGGTGCGGTCGCCCGTGTCGCCGCCGAAAATTCCAATGCGCATGAATGCCTCTCGTTGGGGTCAAGATCTTTGACGTCAGGGTACCGGGTCGGCATTGTTGGCCCTGCGGGGCCGTGTTGGTTGAGTGTTACAGGTATGAACGAGATTGCTATAGTGCTGCCACCAGTGCGGACGTGGCTCAGCTGGTAGAGCATC
>SXGT01450647.1_pt1 | contig 44424 bp, 31 predicted proteins | sample 3176221 | NCBI WGS metagenome assembly SXGT01 (sample SAMN11356862, study PRJNA531348) | freshwater metagenome | isolation source: freshwater sample F1-120 | place: China: Fuxian Lake, Yuxi | collected 2017-12-25 | reverse complement strand
GTGTTTTTTTCGTTGGCTGCATAGCGTGGATGAAGCAGGATCTGCTGGGTGACCGGGGCTTTGGATGCGTACGGGAGAAGGATCAAGTTCACTACGATGTTTCGATCACTGAGGGGCTTTACTCGCGCATCCAGGTCTGCGACGATGGCGGGATTGAACGCGTACTCTTTTCCGTTGGTTGTCCATCGGGGAGTGTCCTTTTGGAGGTCTGATGTGATCAGCTGAGAAAGATCGACGTTCAAAGCGGCGTGTTGCACCCCGAGTGCGATGGCATCGTCGATCATCTGAACCTGTAGTCCCTTTTTGTTAAGCGGGGTGGGGTACGGATCAGCATTGGGCTGATCTGCCATCGCTGCGGACAGGTCAAGGGAAAGCAGAACGTAAAGGACGAAGGCAAATCGCATAGAGAACTTTCGGAGTAAACGTCATGGCTGGAAGTCTAAGTGGAATCGAGACGATGTTCCAATGCAAGCCGACCGACACATGAGTTGACTGCAAGGCCCGTCTGGCGAGTATCTGGCGCTAGAGAACTGCTCGTTGGGCACCTTGACTCTCTGTGAAGCCCACCCTATCCTTACCGACACAAAACGCATTCACAGCCACTTTGGCCCGGACGATGAGCGACGTACCCGGTTAAGACAAGACGACGCCTTATGGAAGGTGCGTCACATGCCGTGGCTTTTACTGATTATTGCTGGTCTTATTGAAAGCTGCTGGGCCATTGGGCTCAAGTATACGGAAGGCTTTACCAAGCCGGTTCCGAGCGTGCTGACGCTGATTGGTATTGTCGTCAGTATGTATCTGCTTGCGGTGGCTGCGAGGACGTTGCCCATTGGGACTGCTTATGCGGTCTGGGTCGGTATTGGGACCTCTGGCGCGGTTCTGCTGGGAATTTTTCTTCTGGGGGAATCGGCCAACCCGCTTCGAATGATGTTTCTGACGCTGATGATCATCTCGATCATTGGTCTGAAATTCACTGCCCATTAGGCTGCTTTGGCCCTGAAAACGCAGGGACGTTAGACCAATGTTCCTGCATCTGTTATATCAGGTCATTACCGACTGATTTCGCGCAAACATTCCGCGACACATTGCTGTCGCAGCATCTGATAAATGGAGACATTCAGCGATGACCAACGGTCCTATTTCGACTTTCGTCAAACATCATTACCGTCACTTCAATTCTGCTACGGTCGTTGACGCTGCTGAAGGCTGGCGTACTCACAACGCGTCTGGCAAGAAGATGCTGCTGGCGATGGGGGGGGCGATGTCGACGGCTGAAATCGGCCTGTCGCTGGCGGAGATGATCCGACAGGACAAGATCGCTGCGATTTCCTGCTCGGCTAATAACCTGGAAGAGGACATTTTCAACCTGGTTGCTCACGATCATTACGTCCGTATCCCCAACTATCGCGACCTTACTCCTGCTGACGAGCGCAAGCTTCTCGATCAACACCTGAACCGGGTCACGGATACGTGCATTCCGGAAGGGGAAGCGATCCGACGCCTCGAGAAGCATATCTATGAAGTCTGGAAAGCAGCAGAGGACAAGGGCGAGCGAAAACTTCCTTACGAATTCTTCTACGACGTTGTTCGCTCGGGCGTGCTCGAGCAGTATTACCAGATCGATCCGAAGAATGCCTGGGTGCTTGCGGCTGCTGAGAAGAATATTCCGATCCTCACTCCAGGCTGGGAAGACTGCACCCTTGGCAATATCTTTACTGGGTATTGCATGCGTGGCGAGTTGAAGCCGAGCACGATGAAGAGTGGTATCGAGATGATGATGTTTTTTGCTGACTGGTACCAGAAGAACTGCGGCAGTGAGGGTGTCGGCTTCTTCCAGATCGGCGGCGGGATTGCGGGTGACTTCCCGATCTGTGTCGTTCCGATGCTTCAGCAGGACATGCTGGTGGAAGTCCCGTTCTGGTCTTACTTCTGCCAGATTACGGATACCAACGAGTCTTACGGCTCGTACTCAGGTGCGAACCCAACTGAGAAAATCACGTGGGGGAAACTTGATGCTGATACGCCGAAGTTTGCGATCAACTCGGATGCGACTATTGTTGCGCCTCTGATTTTTGCCTACGTCCTGGGATGGTAGCGGGCGGGCGTTAGCGTGATTTGAGGAGGGGAAGGCGATGACGATCAAACGCATGGACAATGTCCTCCTCGTGGTCGACGATCTCGAAGCTGTGAAAGCGTTCTTTATCGAACTGGGGCTGACACTTGAGGGTGAGACGACTGTCGATGGGCCCTTGGTCGGTCGGCTGATCGGGCTGGACGATGTCCGGGCTACCCTCGCGATGCTGCGGACTCCCGATGGGCAGGGTATTGAACTCGATAAGTTCCACACGCCCGATGCGATCAGGTTTGGTCCGGTGAACGCCCCGGTCAACACGCTGGGTATCCGTCGCCTCATGTTCGCGGTGGATGACATCGACGCTCTTGTGGCACGCATGCGCGCCTATGGCGCGGAGCTGATTGGTGAAATGAACTACGGGGACACTTACCGCCTTGCTTACATCCGGGGCCCTGAAGGTATTATTGTGGCGCTCGCTGAGCAGCGCGGTTAGAGTGCATAAGACTTAATCATGATCTGCGCAAACTCACATCTTGCGAAACGCGATTATAGGCCGGTAATCACCGCACAGTGTTTAGCGACGTCTGGTTTCGAGAAGCGACTTATGAATACAGAGATCGCCAAAAATGTGCTGTCCGAAAACGCCAAAGTCCTCTTTGGCATTTTCGGAGTTATTGAATCGTCAGGATATTTTCCTCCCAGGCGACTTTTAAATGAGTTCCTCAGTGGAGGGAGTGATCCCTGCGATCAAGATCAAAGAATGGAGCGCTGGACGCCCTTCACATTAAACGAACTTGAATACGAAGACGTCAAGCGCTGGTGGCTTTCGGAACACCCTGACGCAATTGTTGACGACTTCTCTGTTTCGAACTGGAGTGAATGGTCGGTTCATCTCATCCATATGCTCTAAAAAAGAGCCTTCAGAGGAAGGCGGCCGACACGTTCAGTGTTCAAGGGATTGAACACACAGTCCTGCTCTAGATGACGTTGCAGGTGAGTCCTTCCGCTTGAGCGATCTGTCATGCGACTCATGCAATTGCGTATTGCAAAAGTCTGCGCTTGAATGGAATAATGCGACGCTTTGCAGTCGATCAGGCTGGGCGTTCCTTCTGTGGTAATCTTTGAGCGACATTCTCCATGGATCGAATTGAGACTCCAGTCAGTTCCGAGGGAAGTCCTCTTGCGATCGGGTCGCTGTCTTTCGATCGAGTTTCGTCTGCTGAGCGGGATGAGACGTTTATTACGCAGCGGAGGCGTGCGGTTTATGTGGGGCAGGCGGGGCTGCTGTTGTTGATCCTGCTTGCTGTTGGTCCGTTTGTTTATTATTCGTGGAAGAAACTGTCTGGCTGGCAGCTTGTGGTGGCTGTGATTGCGACCGGCTTTTTTGCGGCGTGGAGTCTGTGGAATACGCGCCGGTTTCATGAGTATTTCCAGAGAGGGTTTCGTGCGGACTCGATTCCGACTCAGCTGATGGGGAAAGATCGGGGTCGGGTCTTGCTTCATTTCGCCGGCCAGTATGCTGCGATCATGGTGTTGTTTTATGTGGCGCAGAATGTTCGAGAACTTCGCTTTTTGTGGCTGATGCCGCTGGTTCCCGTGGGGCATGCGGCACTGTTTTTGTCGCCGCCGTTTGCGCTGCTGGCGTATTTGATCAGCTCGGGGATTCTTGGGTGGGCGATTGCGGATGTGTATGGTCAGGAGTTTGTACTGCGTGCCCTGTTGCAGTTCAGCCTGGGGTCAGTGTTTGCGTTTGTATTTGCGCAGATTGCTGCCAGCGCTGAGAGAGGGCGGGCGGAGGTGGCGTTACTGGCTGCAGAGCTTGGAATCCTCAATCGTCAGCTGGGGCAGTATGGAGTGCAGGCGGAGGAGCTTGCTATCACGCGAGAGCGCAATGAGATGGCACGTAACATCCATGACAGCGTGGGGAATGTTCTGACGGCGGTCAACATTCAACTGCGAGCCGCTCAGGCGATGATCGATCAGGACCCTGCCAGTGCCAGTGAAGCGATTGCCAAAGCAGAGGAACTGACCAAGAGCGGGCTGGCTGATATTCGGACGTCTGTGTCTGTGTTGAGGGCCTCGCCTTTGCAGAATAGAAGTCTGGAGAAGGCGATTTCGGATCTGGTTGTTGCTGATGCGCGTGAGAGTTTTCAGACGACGTTTGAGGTGTCTGGAACGCCTCGCGTGCTCGCGCAGGCTGTTTCTCTGGCATTTTATCGCGCGACACAGGAGGGGCTGACGAATGTGCGAAAGCATACGTCGGCGACGCAAGTGGATGTGGAACTCGACTATCGTTCTGATGACTTCGTGCGGCTGAATATTGCGGATAATGGTGGAGGAGCGGTCAGTCTGACGGGTGGGTTTGGGCTTATTGGGCTGCGTGAACGGGCACAGATTCTCGGCGGTGAGCTGAGCATCAATGTTGTTCCGGGGCGAGGGGTTCAACTCGAGATGAGGTTACCGGGGTAATGTCGATTCGTGTCTTGATCGTTGATGACCAGTTGTTGTTTCGGGATGGGTTGCGCAAGCTGTTGTCGGTCCAGCCGAAGTTGGAGGTCGTGGGAGAAGCGAGGAACGGGCTGGAGGCGATTGATGTTGCCAGACGAGTGCGTCCGGATGTTGTTTTGATGGATCTTCGGATGGATGGGATGAATGGTGTCGAGTCGACGCGCATCCTTCGATCGACGTTGCCAGACTGTCGGGTGATCGTTCTGACGACCTTCGATGATGACGAAGAGGTCTTCTCTGCTTTGCGGGCGGGGGCGAGTGGATATCTTTTGAAGGACACGCCGACTGAGCGTCTGGTGGAAGCGATTCAGCTGGCGTATCGGGGGGAGTCTTCCTTGCAGCCTTCGGTCGCTGCGAAGGTGGTGGCGGAGTTCAGTAAAGCGGTTGCTCCGCGTTCAGAGAAGCTGAATGAGCTGATTGAGTTACTGTCGGAACGGGAGCTGACGGTCCTGCAGCAGCTGGTGGGTGGGTTGAGCAATAAGGAGATTGCCAAGGTGCTGCAGATCGCGGAAGGAACAGTGAAGAATTATATGTCGAGCATTATTGAGAAGCTGGAGGTTCAGGATCGGACGCAGGCGGCTCTGAAAGCCCAGGCTGCTGGGTTGAAATGAAGAATGTTGGTGAGAATCTGTCCGGAATATGACTTTTGGCACTCCCACTGGATGACGAATTACACGATTCTTCACTGGACGCTCAGGCTAAGATCGCTGCTGTTGAGGATTCCCTTTCAACGCGGTACGAACGGACTGACTTGATCGAGTTGAGGATTGATCTGTGAATACGAGTTATCGAGTTGCTTTCGCTGTAATGGCTGCGATGTTGTGTCAGGCGATGCCTGGTGTTTCTCATGCTGGTGATAACGTCTCAAAAACTGAAGCGAGACAGTCGCCGTTTGAGCAACCGGTCAAGGTGCTGGATCATCGGGGTAAAGTGCATCTGTTTTCCTCGCGGTCCAGTGAGGCTGCTCGGGTCTTTGTTTTTATGACTGGCGAGTGTCCGATCTCGACTTCGTACGTGCCGAAGCTGAAGGAACTGGCGAAGAGCTGGAGTGAGTGCGAGCACAAGATCCGCGTTTATGGAGTGTGGGCGGATCAGACATCGAAGCCTGCTGACATTCAGAAGTTTGCCCAAGAGTATGGGATTGAGTTTCCGATCCTGCTGGATCATCTGAATGTTCTGGGGAAGAGTTTTCAGCCGACGCATGTGCCGGAGGCGTTTGTGCTCAGTTCCGATGGAGCTGTCGCGTACCGGGGGCGAATCGATGATAGCTATGTTGATCTGGGGCGACGTCGCGCTGTTGCGGAGAGTCGGGATCTTGCGGATGCTGTCGATCATGTGACCAAGGGGATTGCTGTTGTGCCGAGTCGCACGACGCCGATTGGTTGTTACTACGAGACGTTGCCAGCTGAGGCTGCGAAGACGACGGCTGTGACTTACTCGAAGGATGTGGCTCCGATTCTGTTCGCGAATTGTGTGATCTGTCACCGTGATGGGGAGATCGCGCCGTTTTCACTGGTGACTTACAACGATGCGGCGAAGCGTTCGCGACAAATCTCGCGTGTTGTTCAACGGAAGTTGATGCCGCCATGGTTGCCATCACAAACGCATGGGGAGTTTGAAGAACAGAGGACATTGACGGATGAGCAGATTCAGGTTCTGCAGGCGTGGGCTGATAGCGGAGCTGCTGTCGGGGACGAAGCTGATCTGCCTGCGCTTCCGACGTTTGTTTCTGGCTGGAAGCTGGGGGAGCCTGATCTGATTGTTGAGATGCCGGCGGAGTTTGAGATCCCGGCTGACGGGGCTGACATCTATCAGAACTTCGTGATTCCGATCGAGATCCCGGAAGACAAGCTGGTTGCGGGAGTCGAGTTTGTGCCGGGCAATCCTCGTGTTGTGCACCACAATCTGTTGTACCTGGATAATCGTGGGCAGGCTCGTGCTCTTGATGAGAAGTCACCTGATGTGATGGGGTATTCGACGTTTGGTGGGCCTGGCTTTGTGCCGTCGGGATCGATTGGTGGATGGTCGCCTGGGAAGACGCCTCGCCTGCTGCCGGAGGGGTATGGTCGATCCATGAAAAAAGGTTCTGATCTGGTGATGCAGAACCATTACCACCCGACGGGGAAGGTGGAACGCGATCGATCGAAGATCGGGATCTACTTCGTCAAGAAGCCCAAGCGTGCTGCAGAAGCGATCTGGCTTTCGACGCATTCCCATGACATTCCTCCCGGGGATGCTGATTACAAGCAGTCGGCCTCGTTTACCCTGCCCTGCGATGTGACGGTCTTCAATGTCATTCCTCACATGCACCTGTTAGGGAAGCATTTCCATGCGGAAGCGGTCCTGCCAGACGGGACGCGAAAAGAACTGATTGATATTCAGCAGTGGGACTTCAACTGGCAGGATGATTATCTTTACACGCAGCCGATGTTCCTGCCGAAGGGAACGCGACTGGAAGCGAGCGCCAGTTATGACAACTCGGAGAACAATCCATCGAATCCGAGTTCGCCGCCGCAGCATGTGGGCTGGGGTGAAGAGACGAATGATGAGATGCTTTATTGTTTCCTGGTTGTCACAACAGAGAATCCTTCTGACTTTGGGATATTGATCAAGAGTGTTCTCAAAGCGGAAGTTGGAAGTCGCGCTAAAGCGAGGGCGGCTTCGTGGTGGAAGGGGAAGTAGTTTGCTCCCGGATCAGATCTACTCCGCTATGTATGGAGCTCGACTTCCTGGACGCCTTCCAGGCGGTTGAGTTCGGTAGCGAGTGGGATGGCGTTGTCTGATTTTAGCAGGCGGGTGTGGTAGGTGAGGTCGTATGCGCCGCCTTGTTTGGCGGTTGCGATAGAGGTGAGTTGCCAATGGGCGAGGTGGGTGCGGAACGTTGGTTCGAGGAGTGCATTGATGTCACGGCCGATGCCGATGCGGACTTCCAGTGTGCGCTCTAAGGTTTCTGCGAAGGAGAAGGAATCTCTTGGGCGGAAGAGATAGGCGGCGAGTGTGATCAACGGGACGCCGACGAGGGGGACGTGGAAGTAGCCGACGCCTGCGGCCATGCCGACGGCGACGGCGAAGATGACGAATGCGGTGTCACGGGTATCTTCGACGACGGTGCGAAACCTGACGATCGAGAGTGCGCCGACGAGGCTGAAGGCTCGCGCGACGCTGTTGCCGATGGCGAGAGTGACCATCGCGATCAGGATCGTCAGCAGGACCAGCGTTGCCATGAGGGACATGGATCGCGTGGTCATTCGACCTTGCGTCAATCGGTAGCTGCCGGCGACGGTGAGTCCGCAGACGAGGCTGAGGACCAGTCGGGTGATGAGAGTGGGAAGGGATAACAGGGCGTCGGTGTCGATGGATGTTGCTAACCAGTCAGGCATACTTCACCTCTGGCTGCGATGGCAGGAGATTGGATGAGAAGAGGTTGATGCAGTGTCGGTATTTGGAGAAGCCGACGGCGGTGAGCTGCTTGTCGGCGACGAGGCGTTTGAAGATGACGGGCATGGCGTCACGGAATTTGAGTTCGAGAACGACCTTGCCGGGGACGAGGCTTTCCGCGTTGCCAGTCATGCCGACTTTCCATTCGGAGCATGGTTCACCCTGGATGTTGCGATCCATGGTTAAACGCAGCGGGCCTTCCGGGCAGTGCCCGAGGAAGGCGTGTCGGTGGTAGACCAGCTGGCAGATGGGGCGAAGCTGTTTGCGGAGCAGGCAGTCGTGAAACCAGTTCGCGTCCCAGTCGGACAGGAGCAGCGGATTGGTGAGGAGAGATATCTCGTCTTCGGTGACCGACGTGCGTCGTTTGGCGACCTGATTGCCTTTGCGGACCTTGCGTTCCAGATGGATCGTCGACTCTTCGCCGTAACGTCGGAGGCGGTACTTGCGACGTCGATACTTTGGCTGGCGATGGAAGACATCGAAGTTCTCGGTATCGGTGTAGAGGCTGGTGATCTTGTACTGCCCGGACGAGTCGTCCTTACAGTGAGGATCGAGATCGAGGTGACGGACTGCCCAGGCGGTGACATCGACGGCCTGCCCCTCGTCGATCAGGAACTTCACTTCGAAGGCAGTTGCTCCTTGTGCACAGGATGTCAATGATGGCGATAACAAATGAAGTGTTTCTGACTCGTTGCTCACCGAAGGACTTTCGCTGACGTGGAGAACGGAAATGGGTTCGAGCGCGGATGACGTGTGGTCAGGGAAGACTATGGGTTTGGTTTTGGGGCCGTTGCTTTCAGGAGATACTCACGACGCTGGTCAGCGAATGACCGCAGGGGCATCGTTCGTCCTGTCTGGTTGGGCTCTGGTTTGTCTGCGGTTGCAGCGAAGAATGCGTCGGTGGAAGAGAGTTTGCGTGTATCTGCTTTGACATCATCTTCGATCAGAGTTCGATACTCCTTGACCAGTGGACCGAGGTAATTCCAGTCGAGTTGTCGTTCGGCGATTTCGCGGACGTTGGCGAGGTATTGCTGACGGAATTTGGGGACTGCGAGCAGTTTGCTGTGAAGCGGCATGCGTGGGTTGTCGACGATGGCGAGTGGGTCGAGGTCAACGGCGGGTCTTGCACCGCCGCCGGGACCACCGAACAGTCCGCCGAAGAAGCCACCGCCGCCTCGGCGATCGTTTGGTTCACCGGGTCTGCCTTCGCCGGGACGTCCTTCTCCCGGGCGTCCCGGGCCTGGGCCACCTTCACGGCCGCCGAATTCTGGTGGGCGTCCTCCGCCTTCACCTCCACGAGGGGGGCCATCGAATCCTTCTGGGCCGCGGCCTTCGGGGCCACGACCACCTCTGCCGCCGCCGCCGAATCCGCCGGGGCCACCTGGTCCTCCGGGACCCATACCGGCGTGGAAGGTTTCGTTCATGTCGTGGGGGATGATGTGGAATTTGCCCTGGGAATCGAGGTATAGGTTGTAGTCGCTGGCACGCGTCCAGTAACCATCTTCGTTGACCAGAGCCAGGTCGTAGGCGAGGAACCAGAGGGCTGCGTCGATATCGAGGATGGGAGATATAGCGGCTTCGAGTTGATCAGCGGGTGTCTGATCGAGGATGCGACAGAGTTCGATCAGTGCTTTCCATGATTCCGGATTATCTTTGGATTTGATCTCGTAGCGCTGTTTGTATTCCGCGGTATTGTCACCGACGTAACGGAGACCTGCATCGGCTCCGGGGTTGCCGGAGACTTTCCAGCGGGTGCCTTTGGTGTCTTTGTAGTTCTCTTTGAGGAAGTCTTTGTTGAACTGCTGGACGTTGGCGTAGACGCCCCAGCTTTCGCCGTTGATGACGACGTTGACGAAGTTGGCCTTCGGGGCCGGAATCTTTTCGCGGACCAGGTGCGAGTAAAGCACGGCGTTCATCATCGAGGGATCGCCGTTGCTGTTGAGAAGGTTCAGGGAGTTGTAGCCGTAGAGTTTCTGGTCCGGATTCAGGAGGTCCATGGAGATGTTCAGGGATCGCTTGGAACCTGTCGGGATCATCATAAAGGATGACATGCCGCGGAAGCTGACGCCGACGTTGGGATAGGTTTTGCCGTCGACGATCATGGTGGCGGGGACTTCGACGTCGGTATTTTTGAAGAGGGCGAGTTCTTCTTCCCAATCGCCTTCCTCGAAGGTGATGAAGAGCGTTCGGACGACGTTTTCGTCATAGAATGGTGCGTCTTCGATTGGGCGAACATCGCTGGGGTTGACTTTGGGGCCGGGGGTGCCAGCCTGACGCTGACCACCCGGGCCTCCGGGGCCACCAGGGCCCCATGGGCCGCCGCCGAAGCCGCCGGGGCCGCCACGTCCGCCACCCGGGCCACGACCACCGGCTGGGCCGCCGCGTCCACCACCATTTTCTGCCAGCCATTGACGGGCGGTGTCTCGTTCCGGGCGATTGAGGATCGTATCGCCGTCTTTGTCGAACTTCTTGACGATCTCCTGCTCCTGACCGCCTGGGCCGAAGCCGCCAGGGCCTCCCGGTCCTCCAAACAATCCCGGTCCGCCAAAGCCGCCGCGACGACCGCCGGCTGGACCGCGTGGGCCGAATTCATCGGGGGGAGGTTGGGGACGGCCTTCTTCCTGAGCCATCAGGGAATGCGTTGGAAATGGCGTGAAGTGGGAGCAGACGCTCCAAGTGGCGGCGGTTACTCCTGCACCATAGATCAGCAGAACGGAACCGAGAGACTGCAGTTTGATGGGCATGTTTGCTACACCGTCGTTGATGGAATGAATGGAGTCGTGAGATGGGGAACAGCGAGAGTTACTGTGATGGGATGAATCACCCTGTTGAGGGGAGATGCGTTATCGTCTCGAAAAAGGTGCCAGAGGACGGGGATAAATTTGCGCTGCCGTGTTCGGAATGAATGCCTGGTGTCCGGTTGACGTGAAAGCGCTACAAATTCGCGACAAGTACTCATGCGTCACTTTGTGACACGCAGTGCATGATCTAAATGGATGATAGGATGGAGGATAGCCCGGCTGAAAGAAGGCGGCTCTTGAGCGGAAAATACCGATACGAGAAGGATTCAGAGGAAGTTCTCTTGTAGTAAAAAAGAGGGGCAAGATGTGACGATTGATGGGCGCCCAATTGTGACGATGCTGACGAAAATGCGAAAAATTTGTCCGTAATCTGGCTGTTCAGTGCCGAAAACACTTTTGAAACCTGAAATGCGTTTCGTATAAGTTGGTGGGTCTTGCGATGGGTGAAGAAAACTTGTCTTTTGCAGATGGCAATAATGGACGTCATCTGTGGGGGGCTCCAAGTTTCTAAATCCATCCATTTTTGTTCATGCGATCCGGTCGCAAAATGATTGAGCACCAAAAACTATGAACGCGTCATCGATGTCGAAGATCGGCCTCGTGCTGATTTTGCTTTCACTCTCGGCTTGTGAAAAGCTGGGAATCAGTCAGGGTAAGCCCCATGATGAACATGGTGGAGAGCATGGAGAAGAACACGGCGAGGGTGGCCACGAAGCACATCATGCTCACCTGATCAAGGTCACCAAGCCTGTTGTCATGGATGTGACGAACGTCAAGAAGTACGTCTGTCAGATCCACTCGCGTCGCCATATTGATATTCGTGCGCTTCAGGAAGGATACCTTGAAGAGGTCAAGATCACCGAAGGACAGGAAGTCAAAAAGGGAGATGTGCTTTTCAGTGTGAACCCTGCCCTTTACCAGGCGCGTCTGGATGCAGAAATCGCTGAAATGCAACTGGCGAAGATTGAGCGAGATAACGCTGCGAGACTTCTTGAGCAAAAAGTCGTCTCGTCGCAGGACGTCTTGCTGAAAGAGGCTTCGCTGAAAAAGGCTGAAGCAGAAGTTGCGTTAGCTCAGGCTGAATTGAACTTCGCGACTGTCAAAGCGCCGTTTGATGGCATCGTCGATCGTCTGCATGAGATGCAGGGAAGCCTCGTTGAAGAAGGGGACATTCTCACGACGTTGTCTGATAACGAAGTGATGTGGGTTTATTTCCCGGTCCGAGAGGCTCAGTATTTTGAGTACAAAGCCAATCTCGATCAGGGCGAGAAGGACTTGAACATTGAGCTGATGCTCGCGAACCATACCAAGTTCGATCAGACGGGTAAGATCAGCGCGATTGAAGCTGATTTCAATAACGAAACGGGAAACATCGCGTTTCGTGCGGACTTTCCTAACCCGAATCGACTCTTGCGTCACGGCCAGACCGGGACGGTGCTGATCAGTCAGGTTGTCAAAGATGCGGTGGTGATTCCACAGCGGGCGACCTATGAGATTCTCGACAAACTGTATGTCTATGTTGTTGACCAGGACAACGTGATTCACCAGCGCGATATCACTCTTGAAATGGTGCTGGATGACTTATTTGTGATCAAAAGTGGTGTTGATCCTAGCGACAAAATTATTCTGGAAGGAATCAGACAGGTACGCGACGGGCAGAAAGTGGAGTTCGAGTATCTTGCTCCCGAAGAGGTCCTTAATCACTTGAAATACAAGGCAGAATAAGGAACCGATTCATGTTTGCAAAATTTCTCCATCGACCAGCGCTTGCGATCGTGATTTCCCTGCTCATCCTGTTTCTGGGTGGGCTGGCGATTATTACGTTGCCAATCTCTCAGTTTCCTTCTGTTGCGCCGCCGAGCGTGATCGTGTCGGTTTCCTATCCTGGGGCTAGTGCGAAAGTTCTTGTTGAGTCGGTCCTTGTCATCTTGGAGCAGTCGATCAACGGCGTTCAGGACATGCGTTACATGATCTCGGACGCCACGAGTGCAGGTGAAGCGACGATTCAAGTTATCTTCGAGCCTGGCACGGATCCGAACGTGGCGGTGATGAACGTCAACAACCGCGTCCAGGCTGTGAAGAACAACCTTCCTCCGATTGTGGAGCGGGAAGGTCTGATTGTTCTGCAGAACATGTCGAGCATGCTGATGTACGTGAACGTCTACAGCAAAGACAAGAATGTCGATCAGAACTTTCTTTACAACTATGCCAACGTCAATATTCTGCCGGAAATCAAACGGATTCAGGGTGTCGGACGCGCCAACATTCTTGGGAATCGCGCTTACGCGATGCGCATTGAATTGAATCTGGAGCGTCTTCGCGCTTACAACATCTCCGCTCAAGATGTCATGGAGGCTGTTGCTGAGCAAAGTATGATCGGTTCGCCGGGACGTCTTGGACAGGCGACGGGGCGTACCTCGCAGACTCTGGAGTACGTCCTCACCTGGGTGGGGCGTTACAACGTGCCGGAGCAATATGAGAATATTGTCTTGAGAGCCAACTCCGATGCGGAGACGCTGCACCTCAAGGATGTCGCGACGGTCTCGCTGGGGTCTTCGTTTTACGATCTTTATTCTGATATCGATGGTGATCCTTCTGCTGCCATTGTTCTGAAGCAGACACCTGGCTCGAACGCGACTGCGGTGATTGAGAAAGTTAAGGAGAAGCTGAAGGAAATGGAGGAGTTGTTTCCTCCCGAGATGCATTACGAAATCAGCTATGACGTTTCGCGATTTCTGGATGCTTCGATCGAGAAGGTTCTGCATACGCTGCTGGAAGCCTTCATTCTGGTTTCGCTAGTGGTCTATGTCTTTCTGGGGGACTTTCGTTCGACGTTGATCCCGACACTGGCGGTTCCGGTCTCCTTGATCGGGACGTTCTTTTTTATGCTGCTGTTCGGACTGTCGATCAACCTGATTACGCTGTTCGCGCTCGTGCTGGCGATCGGGGTCGTGGTCGATGATGCGATTGTGGTCGTAGAAGCTGTGCATGCGAAAATGCATGAGAAGCATCTTTCTCCCTATGCGGCGACGAAAGAAGTCGTGCATGAGATCAGCGGGGCGATCATCGCGATCACGCTGGTGATGACGTCGGTCTTTATTCCGGTGACGTTCATGACGGGGCCGGTGGGGGTGTTCTATCGTCAGTTTGGTCTGACGATGGCGATGTCGATTGTGCTGTCGGGTGTTGTCGCATTGACGCTGACGCCTGTGCTGTGCGCGATGATTCTCAAGCCTCACAAACCACATGATCCGACTCAAAAGAAGAAGAGATGGGTTGGACCATTGACGCTCCTTTTGCGTCTGTTTGATCGCTTCATTGAATGGGTGACAGGTGCTTACGCGGGGCTGGTGCGGCTGATCGTGACGCAGAGGCTGTTGACGGTCATTTTCGTGTCGGTGTTTGCCGTTGGAATTTACTTCGTGAACGAAGTGCTTCCGGCTGGTTTTATTCCCCTTGAAGACCAGGGGATTATTTATGGAATTATCCAGACCCCGCCGGGTTCCACTCTTGAGTACACGAATGCGAAATCTCACGAACTGCAGGCGATTTGCGAGCAGATCGAAGAGATCACTTCGGTGTCGTCTTTGGCCGGTTATGAAGTGTTGACGGAGGGGCGTGGTTCGAATGCGGGGACTTGTATTATCAACCTCAAGCCCTGGGACGAGCGCAAGCTGACTTCGAAACAGATCATTGAAGAACTGGAAGAAAAAGGGCAGGCGATTGCGAACGTGAACCTGGAGTTCTATGAACCTCCTGCGGTTCCAGGTTTCGGTGCAGCCGGTGGGTTTTCATTGAATCTGCTAGATAAGACGAACACTGGCAATTACGACGAGCTGGGACGAGTCAAAGATATTTTCATGGAAGCCTTGGGCAAGCGTAAGGAGCTGAAAGGTCTCTTTACGTTTTTCGCCAACAACTATCCCCAGTATGAGATCATCATCGATAACGATGTCGCGATGCAGAAAGGCGTTTCCATTGCTGATGCGATGGACAATCTATCGATAGTGGTTGGTAGTACGTGGGAGCAGGGCTTCGTTCGGTTTGGTCAGTTCTTCAAAGTCTATGTTCAAGCTTCGCCTGAATTTCGGCGTTATCCGGAAGACCTGGAGAACATGTTCGTCAAGAATGATAAAGGGGAGTATGTTCCGTATTCGGCGTTCATGAGACTCAAGAAAATGCAGGGGCTCAATGAGATTGGCCGTTACAACCTTTATCCGACGGCAGCCATTCAAGGGGCTCCGGCTCCTGGCTTCAGTACGGGTCAGGCGATTCAAGCGATCCAGGAAGTGGCGGCTGAGGTTCTTCCGCGAGGCTACGATATTGGATGGCAGGGTCTTTCTTATGACGAAGCCAATAAAGGGAACACGGCGACTTATATTTTCCTGATCGTGGTGATTTTCGTTTACCTAGTCCTGGTGGGACAGTACGAGAGCTTCCTGCTGCCGCTGGCGGTGATAATTTCACTGCCTGTCGGTCTGTTTGGATCGTTCCTGTTCCTGAAGGCGATGGGCCTTGCGAATGATGTCTACGCGCAGATCGGTCTGGTCATGCTGGTCGGGCTGCTGGGTAAGAATGCGATTTTGATCATTGAGTTCGCTGTTCAACGTCGTCAAGAAGGAGTCAGCTTGAAAGAGGCTGCCATTGAGGGCGGAAAACTGCGATTCAGACCGATTCTTATGACTTCATTCGCATTCATTGCTGGTCTGATTCCGTTGGTCAGAGCGAGCGGTGCTGGTGCGATTGGAAACCGAACCATTGGTACGACCGCGGTCGGCGGGATGCTGATGGGAACGATCTTTGGAGTCCTGATTATACCGGGACTCTATTACCTGTTCGCCAAGATGGCGGATGGGAAGAAATTCATCAAGGATGAGCACGATGAACCTCTTAGTGAACTCTTCGAACGCGAAGCGCACCACTAACCGCGCATTCACTAACCGCGGATTGAAGAAAACGGCTGCGTTGTGTGCCCTGATGCTGCTTGGTGGATGTGGAATCCCCAAGCTGCGGGGGCCGGTGGCGCCGAGTTCTACTTTGCCTGACCATTTCGATGGTTCTGTAAACCTGACGAATGGAACGCCGACGGCTGAGAATTCATCGTATGTGGGATGGCGGGTCTTTTATGATGACCCGATTCTTGTGGGTTTGATTGACCAAGCAATCATGGGGAACCAGGAGCTGAAAATCCTGGGTGAAGAAGTTGCGATTGCCTACAACGAGATCCAGGCTCGCCAGGGGGAGTATCTTCCGTTTGTGAGCTTTGGTTCTCGTGCGGGGCTGGAGAAGTCGAGCCGGTTTTCACGCAATGGAGCCGTCGAAGAGTTTGTGCCGTTTCGCGAGGGGCAGTCGCTGCCGGATCCTTATCCGGAATTCATGGTGGCTGCGAATGTGCGCTGGGAGCTGGATATCTGGAAGAAGCTGCGCAATGCCAAAAACGCAGCGGCTCTGCGCTACCTGGGGACGCAGGAAGGTCGGAACTATGTGATCACTCGACTTGTTGCGGAAGTGACAGAGAGCTATTACGAGTTGCTGGCCCTTGATGCGCGGATGGATGTGCTCGATGCGACGATTCAGATTCAGGAGCAGAGTCTCGAATTTGCCCAGGCGATGAAAGATGCTGCTCGCGGGACCGAGCTGGCTGTGCAGCGTTTCACAGCAGAAGTTGCCAAGAACAAGAGCGAGAAGTTCATTATTCAGCAGGATATCATCGAAACAGAGAACCATATCAACTTCCTGCTGGGGCGATTTCCCCAGCCTGTTGAGCGTATGAAACCTGACTACCTGGAGTTGAACCTGCATGCGTTGAATGTGGGGATTCCTGCTCAGCTGCTGCAGAATCGTCCGGATATTCGCGAAGCGGAGCGCGAGCTGGAAGCTGCGGGGCTGGATGTGAAGGTTGCGAGGGCTCGCTTCTATCCGTCGATCGCGCTGACGGCGGATGTTGGGTATCTGGCGTTCAATGCGAAGTATCTGTTCTCCAGCCCGGACTCGTTGATTTATAACGTGGCTGGTGATCTGGTCGCGCCATTGATCAATAAGAAAGCGATCAAGGCCGATTACATGAATGCCAATGCTCGTCAGCTGCAGGCGGTCTATGATTATCAGCAGACGATCCTGATGGCGTTCACGGAAGTGATCAACCGGGTCTCGAAAGCTGAAAATTACGCACAGAGTATTGAGATCAAGAAGCAACAGCTGGCGGCGCTCGATTCGTCGGTTGAGAACGCGACGAACCTGTTCCAGAACGCGCGGGCAGAGTATGTTGAAGTGCTCCTGGCTCAGCGTGATATGATGGAAGCTCGGATGGTTTTGATCGAGACGAAGAAGGAGCAGCTGTCGGCGATTGTGAATGCGTATCAGGCGCTGGGGGGTGGGGGGTTTTAGGGTTGCGGAACGGGAGAGAGCACTGGCATAGCCAGTGGCACCCTGACAAGAGAGTGCCTTGGCTTTAACGGGCATTGGGTGTCTGTTGGTGCCTAGCGCACACCCTCATCCGCTCTTCGGGCACCAATCCTGAGAAGACTACCGCGTCGTTCACTCTCGCCTTCTCGGCGAGAGCGAACTCCTTGCTTCCACCTCAAGGGAGAAGGGACGAAAGCCGCTCCGCTGGAGGGAGACGGGACATGGAAATTAAGCCTTCTTTGTGTCGGAGGCTTTCAGGGTGCCGTAGCGGTGGAGGGTTTCGGAGACGGATTGTTCTCGGAGCCAGCGGGTGAGTTCGATTCGACCAGTGGCGAGGAGGGGGGCATTGATCCAGTTGAGGCCTGCTTCATTGGCGGCTTGGAGGAGTTTGGGTGAGGGACTGCTCGTTGTGCGCAGGAATTCTGCTTTGTTTGAGAGGTCTTTGAGGCGGGCGATGAACTGGTCGTCGGGTTCTTGAGTTGCGAGGCTGATGGTGAGTGGGGTGCCGGTGATTTTTGAAGCGAGTTGGGCGCGTTCGATGGTTTGTTTGTCTTCGGTGGGAAGACGCAGGATGACGCCTTTGGCGGGGCGGTAGCGGAACTCGTTGCTTTCGCATTTGAGTTGGGATGGGTCGTGTGACTGGGAGAAGTGAGTCTTCCAGACTTCGGCGTAATCAGGCTGAGCGCTGGCTTTTTCGTCGGTGATGTGTCGGAAGAGGGCGACGTAGTTGGGACCGCCTGCTTTCGCGCCTGGGCCGATGCAGGATTGTTTCCAGCCGCCGAAGGGTTGGCGTTGGACGATGGCGCCGGTGATCGGGCGGTTGATGTAGAGATTGCCGGCCTGGACTTTCTCTTTCCAGAGGGTGACTTCTTCATCGTCGAGAGAGTGGATCCCTGCGGTCAAACCATAGGCTGTGGCGTTCTGCCATTCGATGGCTTGTTCGAGAGAGTCTGCTCGCATCAGGCCGAGGACCGGGCCGAAGCATTCAGTGTGGTGAAACCACGAGCCTGCTTTGACGCCGAGTTTGATGCCGGGGGACCAGAGGGAGGGATCGTCGGTGAGTTGTTTTGGTTCGAGCAGCCACTCTTCGCCAGGTTCAAGCGTGGTCAATGCGCGACGGAGTTTTTCGGTCGGTGCCGAGATGGTTGGAGTCACGATGCTCCGGGGATCAGTCGCCTGACCGCAGGGGAGGCTGGCGACGGTATCGCGGAGTTGGCGTCGGAACATTGGATCGTCGTAGACTTCAGCTTCGAGGATGCCGAGGCTGGCGGCGCTGCACTTCTGACCGGCGTGGCCGAAGGCGGAGCGGACGAGGTCTTTGATCGCGAGTTCGCGGTCCGCCTGACCGGTGACGATGAGGGCGTTCTTGCCGCTGGTTTCGGCATAGAGAGGCAGCGAGGGTCGCCAGCTTTGGAACTTGCGGGCGGTCTCGATGCTGCCGGTGAGGACGACGCATTTCACGCGTTCGTCCTTGATCAGTTCGTGGCCGATGCTGTTGTCGCAGGGATAGAAGTGAAGGACGTCTTTGGGAACGCCGGCTTGCCAGAGTTGCTGGACGAGGAGCCAGGCGGTGTCGATGGTCGAAGGGGCGGGCTTGAGGATGACGGTGTTGCCAGCCATTAGAGCCGCGAAGACGCCGCCGGCGGGGATGGCGTAGGGGAAGTTCCAAGGGGAGACAATGGTGACAACGCCGAGGGCGTTGGCTTGGACGTTTCGCGGGAGTTCTGCATGTCGGGCATAGTAGCGGGCGAAGTCGATGGCTTCGGAGACTTCACCATCAGCATCGGGAGTTGCTTTCTTGCCGCTGACTCGCAGGCAGGCGAGTGTCTGGAAGCGTTGCTCACGCATGACCATGGCGGCGTTGTTGAGGATCTCAGCTCGACGTGCGTTGCCGAGGGCTTCCCAGGCGGGTTGCGCTGCGGTTGCGGTCGTCAGCATTTCGTTGCGATCAGGGAGCGGGGGGAGCGGCGAGGACTTCCAGGTTGCGACAGCGTTGTTCAGACGATCGCGATTGGCTGCTTGGGCCCAGTCGGTGTCAGGTTCGTTCTCGAACTCTTTCATGCCCGCTGGTTCGACAGCAGAGATGCGTCGACGAGATTCTGCGGTGACTGTCTCGCGTTCCTGCCAGCCTTTGAGGAAGCGTTGCTTCTGTTGTTCCCATTCGGGGGAACCGGGACGCATGGCGAACATTTCACGCAGGAAGTTATCGGACGCGGTATTTTCATCAAGTCGACGGACGAGGTAGGCCATTGCGCTGAGGAAGTCTTCCTTCTGCACAGCCGGGGCGTAAAGCAGGAGGCTGCCGATGCGGTCGCGGACGGCGCGGGCCTGATGGTTCGCCATGCCTTCGAGCATTTCGAGTTCGACGAAATCTTGAACGCCGTTGAGTTCACGGAGAACCAGCGCGAGGGCGACGTCGAAGAGGTTGTGGCTGGCGACGCCGAGATTGACGGCAGCGGCGTGCTCGGGCTGGCAGCCGTATTCCATCTGGCGTCGGAAGTTGGCGTCGGTGTCGGCTTTGGTTGGATACGGTGCGGGATACCAGCCGTGGAGTTCCGCTTCGACGGTTTCCATGGCGAGGTTGGCACCTTTGACGAGGCGCATCTTGATCGGCACACCGCCGCGGGTAACCCGTTGTTGGGCCCAGTCGGTGAGTTGTTTCTGGACGTTGAAAGAATCTGGAAGGTAGGCCTGCAGGACGATCCCGGCGCGGTACTGCAGGAACTCAGGCTCGTCGAGAACCTGCTGGAAGGCGTCGACGGTGAGGGTGAGGTCGCGGTACTCTTCCATGTCGAGGTTGACGAACTTGCCTTTGGCCTGAGCGGCACGGTAGAGAAGTCGCAGGCGTGACTTGATCTCGGTGAGAGTCTGGTCCCAGGCGATGAGATTGATCTGGCTGAAGATGGAAGAGATTTTGACGGAGATGTAATTGACGTTCGGATCCGCTAGATGGGAGAGAACGATCTTCAGGCGGTGCTGGGCTTCTTCTTCGCCGATGACCGCTTCTCCCAGGTGATTGAGGTTGATGCGGAAGCCGCTGGAGGTGCGTCGCTGGAGGTAGTTGCGAAGGGGGGCGGTTTCGCCGGGGAGGATGACTCGAGCGCTGTCTGCACGCATTTTCTCAGACACGGCTTTCATGACCAGACCGGGCAGGAAATAACTGGCGGTCGCGCCCAATCGCATGAGGGTGCGGTCGACGAAGGAAAAGTACTGCGGAACGCCGTATTGTTTGAGCAGGTGACGCCAGCGCCGTGCCACCAGGGATGGCTTGTGACTCCGGAAGACTTCATCGACCATTGAGAAGGTGAATTCCTTGCCCGACTCATCTTTCATCATGCGTGCCAGCTGGGCAGCGTCTTTGCGTTCGGCTCCGGTTTGACCCGCCAGAGCCGTGGTAAGGAGCTGTTCGGCGAGCTCGATGGCCTTCTGGCTGATGGTCGCGGAATTGGCTTGCGGAGCGGTCATGGTTTGACTCATGTCGGACTCGGAGAAGTGAGTGAGGGGAAGCGAGCGTGCGACCAATCATAGGGCAAATTCGGAAATGCATCTTGTTCCGAAGACGTTCAACCGATGACGAAAAAATACAAAACAGAATGACCAGTTGGTTTTGATTCCTGATGAAAAGAATGTCAGAATCGATTGTCACGATTGCACCTGCTGAAAGAGATTATGAAATCGCCTTCCCAACGAGAGATCGTCCTTGCGAGTGCCCCGGGGCTGGAAGCGGCCGAGACGTTGCTGGATTCGATCAGCGATGTGCTGTTCTGTGTCAAGGACACCGCCCGACGCTATGTCGCTGCCAATGAGGCATTTATCAAACGGACGGGGCTACGACATCGGAAGGCGTTGATTGGTCGAACCGCCAATGAAGTCTTCCCCGCGATTCTCGCAGCCGGGTACGAACAGCAGGACGATGAGGTTTTTCAAAAGGGAGTAACCATCCGGGATCGTCTGGAGATGATTACGAAAGCGGATGGGAGCGTCGGCTGGTTCGTGTCGCAGAAGGTCGCAGTGAAGTCGGCGAGTGGGGAGGTGATTGCGCTGGCGGGGATTTCGAGAGACCTGGAGACGTCGGCTTCTTTGGGGTCAGAGTTCGATTCGATTGCCCAGGCGATTGAAACGTTGCACAAAGATTGTGGCGAGCCGCTGAGAATTGAGGTTTTGGCGAAGCAGGCGGGGCTGTCGATGAGTCAGTTTCAGCGGCGGGTTCGGAGTATTACCGGGTTGACGCCGAGGCAGTTGTTGACGAAGGCGAGGATTGATCAGGCGGCGTCATCGCTTCGAAAGTCAGGAGAATCGCTATCGCTGATTGCTAATCAATGCGGGTTCTATGATCAGGCGTCGTTCAGTCGTCAGTTTCACGCGGCGACGGGGATGACGCCGGGGGAGTATCGTCGGGCGTTTGAGCGAGGGTGAGGCAGCGATAGGCGGTGGTTCTTGGTGCAGTAGTGCATGATCGGGGTAGAGAATTCCTTCAGGTTGAGTCAAATCTGTATTTGAACATTTGCCAAACGAGAGTTGTCGTGTTACTAAGGTTGAAGCTGCTCGCTGTCACTTTGTTTTGGATATGAACTTCTCAATGGGTCTTACTGATTTTGAATGCTGCCTGACAGGCAGATTCGAGTCTTTCCATCCCTGTTGATCGTTTCCCGCCAACGTCTTCCCGCCTGAAAAGTGAATTGCTCATGAGCCATCTGCACCGGTGTGTGTGGTCTTTTTGTGTTTTGATTCTGGTCTGTGTCGCGGCGAGGTTGCCGATGACGAACGCGGCTCCTCCTGTCTCTCAGCATACCGAGGGACTGCGTGAGCCGAAGGATCAGCTGATCGCGTTGACGGGGTTGACGATCGTCGTCAAGCCGGGGACGCAGATTGAGAATGGGACGATTCTCATTCGTAATCACAAGATCGAAGCGATCGGAGCGGATGTCACCGTCCCTGCGGGTGCTGAGACAATTGATCTCAAGGGAAAAACGGCGTATCCAGGATTGATTGATGGCTTCACGTCGACGGCTGTTGAGTTGTCCGAAGCAGCGAGTGCGCAGGGCTATTGGAACAACAACATCAAGAGCCAGTTGAAGGTGGTGGATGGGCTCAAAGCGGAAGAGGATGTGAACTCTGCTCTGCGAAGTCAGGGAGTGGTCGCGAGACTGGTGGCTCCTTCGACAGGGGTGATTCGTGGGGTCAGCGCGGTCATTCAGACGGGGGAAACGCCTGTCGAGGAAGCGATTCTGAATCCGATGGTCATGATGCATGGACGTCTGACGGTGGATCGTCGTGGCGGCTCTCGGGATAGCTATCCGAACTCGCCGATGGGGGCGGTTGCGCTGGCTCGTCAGGCGATGTATGACGCGCAGTGGTATCAGCAGGTCTGGAAGGCGTATCAAGAGAATACAAAGCTGGCGATTCCGGAGCGTAACCTTGCGTTGGAGGCTCTCAGGCCTGTCGTCAACGGGCGGATGCCGTTGATGCTGGAGACGCAGAATGAGTTGTTTGCGTTTCGCGCGGATCTGTTTGCCAAGGAGTTCGGCGTTAAGCTGATGCTGCTGGGGAGCGGGAATGAGTATCGACGACTCGATGAGATCGCGCAGTTGAAATGTCCAATTGTGGTGCCAGTCAGTTTTCCGGAAGCACCGAATGTTTCGACGCCTGAGCTGGCCTCTGTTGTCACGCTGGAATCGCTGATGCATTGGGATCACGCGCCAGAGAATCCGGGGCGTCTTTCCAAGGCTGGTGTCACGATCATGTTGACCAGCAACGGGCTGAAGGATCGCAAGAGTTTTCTGAAGCAGTTGAAACTGGCGGTCGAGCGCGGGTTGAATGAAGACAAGGCGCTAGAAGCGTTGACGGTGACACCGGCTGCGATTTATGGAGTCGAGACGGAACTGGGGACGCTGGAAGCGGGGAAGCTGGCGAGCTTTGTCGTCACCGATGGAAAGCTGTTTGCCAAGAAGACGAAGATCGTTGAGACTTGGACGGGCGGTGCGAGGCATGAGTTTGAGAACAAGCCCTCGGAAGAAATTGCTGGTGTTTGGTCGATGAAGATCGATGGTCCGGCGGACAGCGGGACGAAGGAGTTGCTGCTGGAACTGAAGGGTGATGAAAAGCTGGCTGCCAAGATTCGTCCTGCGGATAAGACGGACGCGGAGGCAGTCATTACTCTGAAGTCGGTCGAGGATGTTAGCGGGATTCTCACCGGACAGTTTGAATCGAAGACACTGGGCAGTGAAGGGACGACTCGGTTGAGCCTGGTCATCAACCGTGCCGAGCCGGCGCAATCGCTGGGGACGATCGTGTGGCCGAATGGGGATCTGAGACGCGTTGAGTTGTCGCCTTCGACGACTGAGTTCATGCCGAAGAAAGAAACCGAGAAGAAGGAAGGCGAAGAGAAGCCTGAGGCTGAGCAGGAGAAGAAACCCGACGATGAGAAAAAGCCTGAAGACGAAAAGCCTAAGGAAGATGCCAAGCCAGACGGTGAGAAGGCCGATGAGGGGAAGAAGGATGGTGATAAGAAGAAGGACGACGACAAGCCTTCAATTCCATCAAGCTATCCGGTCAACTATCCGCTCGGTGAGTATGGGGTGGAGAGTCCGTTGAAGCCAGCGGCCGTGACGGCGTTTACCAATGCGACGATCTGGACGAGCGGGCCGGAAGGGATCATTCCCAATGGGACGCTGATCATCGATCAGGGGAAGGTGCTTGCTGTTGGTGCGAACGTGAAGATTCCGGCGGGTGCTGTCGTGGTTGATCTCAAGGGGAAGAATGTCACTGCAGGGCTGATTGACTGCCATTCGCACATTGCGACCGATGGGGGTGTCAATGAGAGTGCCCAGGCGATCACGGCTGAGGTGCGTGTCGGCGACTTCATCGATTGTGATGACATTGATATCTATCGCCAGCTGGCGGGTGGGGTGACAACGTCGAACATTCTGCACGGGTCAGCGAATCCGATCGGTGGGCAGAACCAAGTCATCAAGTTTCGCTGGGGATTGAACGATTCGCAGATGAAATTTGCGCAGGCTCCTCAGGGGATCAAGTGCGCATTGGGCGAGAACGTCAAGCAGTCGAACTGGGGCGAGCGATTCTCGAGTCGTTATCCGCAGACCCGCATGGGGGTCGAGCAGATCGTCGCTGACGAGTTTGAAGCTGCCAAATCGTACGCTCGTGAATGGGCTCAATGGAATCAATCGAAGAAGGGGCTGCCGCCGCGACGTGATCTGGAGCTCGATGCAATTGTTGAGATCCTGGAGAAGAAGCGATGGATTCACTGTCACAGTTATCGTCAGGATGAAATCATCGCGTTCCTGCGAGTCCTCGAGAGAAACGGCGTCACAATCGGTTCCCTGCAACACATTCTCGAGGGTTACAAGGTTGCCGAAGTCATCAAGGCGCATGGTGCGACGGCGTCGTGCTTCTCCGACTGGTGGGCTTATAAGATGGAGGTGGTCGACTCGATTCCGTACGACGGGGCGATGATGCATCAGCAGGGGATCATTGTCTCGTTCAACTCGGATGATGCCGAACTGGCACGACGACTGAATCAGGAAGCAGCGAAAGCCGTCAAGTATGGTGGGGTTTCTCCGGAAGAGGCCCTCAAGTTTGTGACGCTCAATCCGGCCAAGCAACTGCGGATCGATCAGTATGTCGGGTCACTCGAGCCGGGTAAGCATGCGGACTTTATTGTCTGGTCGGGCGACCCACTGTCGAACTTCAGTCGTGTTGAGCAATCGTGGATTGAGGGGACGAAATACTTCGATCTCCAGACCGACGCTGCGATGAGGAAGACATCTGGAGATCAAAGACAGGCATTGATTCAGAAGATTCTGTCAGGAGGAACGAAGATGCGAGGGGCGGGGGAAGACGATGGCGATCCTTCAGCGTATTGGCCGCGACACGATGAGTTCTGTCATCACAGTCATGATCATGATGATCACGATCATGGTGGGCATTCTCACTGATTGGCAGCCGATTCTACTTCGTTATCCTTCTTCTGACTCAAGACGCGAAAGTGCGATATTCCTATGGTTCGAATTCTTTCTTCACTGGTTCTGCTGGCAGGGTTCGCGAACTCGGTTTATGCCTCTGATGAGATTCCTGGATCGCAGCCGAAGACGCCGATTGCGATTACGCATGCGGTGATTCATCCCGTGACTTCGGGTGTGATCGAAGATGCGACGCTTGTTTTCGACAAAGGCAAGATCACTGCGGTCGGTAAAGAGGTGGCGATACCGCCGAACGCAGTCGTGATTGACGCCAAGGGGCAGCATCTTTATCCCGGGATGATTGAGGCTCATAGTCAGATCGGGTTGACGGAAGTTGCGTCGCTGCGTCCAAGTCACGACTTTCGTGAGACGGGGGAATTCAACCCGAACGTCTCTGCTCACGTGGCCGTTAATCCAGACAGTGAGTTGATTCCTGTGACACGACTCACAGGGGTACTCGCAGCCCTGAGTGCACCCAGCGGACCTCGGATCGCAGGGAACGGGTCGTTGATCGTCATGGATGGCTGGACCTATGAAGACATGACCGTCTCCCCATCCGCCGTCATGGTCGTGAATCTGCCCGTCTCCTCTCCATCAGACAACAAAGAACGAAAAGACGCGGCCAAGAAAGAACTCGAAGAGCTGGAAGAGTTCATCGAGAAATCACGACGGTATCCTGAGCTACGCAAGTCGGATGCGAACTGGCCTTATGATATTCGACTGGAAGCCATGCAGGATTTCGTGAATGGCAAGCAGCCGATGCTGGTGGAAGCCGACACGATGCAGGAGATTGAGTCGGCGGTCGCGTTTTCGAACAAACACAAGTTGAAGATGATTCTGCTGGGGGGATCCGATGCGGCGATGTGTGCTGATCTTTTGAAGAAATTCAACATCCCCGTCATCTTGTCGTCAGTGCACCGTCTGCCGGCCCATCGACATGACGCATATGATGCAGCTTACACGCTGCCGGCGCGACTCAAGGAACTTGGCGTGACGTTCTGTATCTCGGGATCTGCCAGAGAAGAGACCTGGAATGCCCGGAACCTGCCATATCATGCGGCGACGGCTGTCGGGTTTGGGTTGTCGCAGGAGGATGCGCTTGCGTCGGTGACGCTGTGGCCTGCTCAGATCCTGGGAGTCGCGGATCGTATGGGGTCACTGGAAGTCGGGAAGGATGCGACGCTGTTTTTGTCGACGGGAAACCCGATGGAGACGGCGACACAGGTCAGTAAGGCGTATATTCTGGGCAAGCCGGTTGATCTGCAGAGCAAGCAGACGAGGTTGTATCAGAAGTATCAGTCGAAGTATGAGCAGCTGCAGGGGCGGTGATCAATGAGGCACCAAGTGAGAGCTTGGTGCCTCTGGAAGTCATTCATCGGTTGATCGCGGATGGTGACGCTTCTTGTGAGCTTCGCTCACCCAGCCATCAACGGCTGGGCCACCCCGGAAATGGTCTGTTTAGCGGCGGATGACTTGCGGGCCTTTGCCGGTTTGTTTTTCGTAGTAGCCGTCGCCGGCTTTAACGTACTTGGTGAAGCCTTTTTCTTCCAGGTTCTTATTGCTCATCATCTGCTTTTCCATGCCGGTGACGGCGAAGGCAGAGAAGGTGCGGGCAACGGGGCCGCCGCATTGTGGGCATTTGGTCAGCGGTTCGTCGGAGATCTTCTGGAGTTCTTCGAACTTGTGCTGGCAGAATTCGCAGCCTTCTGCTTCGGTCTGGTATTCGTAGATGGGCATGATGGTGTTCCTGTAGGATGGGTCGAGACCGTCTATTATACCGTATTGTGTGTCACTTTTATTTTTTCATCGGACGAAATGCTGTCAAGACATCAGGATTCGTCTCCAAGTAAGCCGCACCGATCAGGTCGAGGCAATACGGAATGGCCGGAAAAACCGCACCTAAACATTCGCGGATCGCTTTGGGTTGACCCGGGAGGTTCACGATCAGACATTTTCCGCGGATTCCGGCTGTCTGGCGAGAAAGAATCGCGGTCGGGACTTTTTCCAGCGAAACTTTTCGCATGAGTTCGCCAAATCCGGGCATTTCCTTCTGGCAGACGGCGAGGGTGGCTTCCGGGGTGACGTCGCGTTTCGCAGGGCCAGTGCCGCCGGTGGTGACGATGAGGCTGCAATGGTCTTCGTCAGCCATTTGCTGGAGAGCGGATTCGATGGTGGGTTGGTCGTCAGCGATCACGCGGTAGACGGGTTCCCACAGCGTCGTCAGAATTTCGGTGAGGTATTCCTGGATGGCGGGGCCGCCTTTGTCTTCATAGATGCCCGCGGAGGCACGGTCGGAGATGGTCAGGATGCCGATTTTTGCGATCATGGTGAATTCTGGGAAGAGTTTGAACCGCAGAGGTCGCGGAGGGGACGCGGAGGTTAAGACGCGGAAAAACTGGAAAGTGATTGGATTATGAAGACATATTGAAAGCGCTACTACTCTCTCAGCTCTTCACTTCGCGAACCTCAGTGTCCTCAGCGGTTCAAAATGATTTCAATAATCATACTTCCGAGAGCCCGATTCGCGTAGGCGGTCGAGTTCGCCAGATGGGACTTGGAAGGGTGGGAACGATGATACGCCGTCCACTTCTTTGAAGTGTTTGAGGGACCAGGTGACGCTGGGGAAGGCGAGGCTGTCCCAGGGGATGTCGTCGTAACGGACGAGTTGGACGTCGAGGCTTTCGGGGCCGGGGGAGAACTCGGGGGTGATTAACTTGGCGCGGTAGATCAGCTGGACCTGGCTGATTCGCGGGATCGAGTAGACGGCGAGCAAGGCATCGATGGCGATGTGGGCGTTGGCTTCTTCGATAGCTTCGCGGGCAGCCCCCTGCTCTGCGGTTTCATGCAGCTCCATATATCCGGCGGGCATGGTCCAGTAACCCATGCGGGGAGGGATGGCGCGTTTGCAGAGGAGGAATTTGTCTTCCCAGGTACAAACGGCTCCCACGATCACCTTGGGATTCTCGTAGTTAATGAAGCCGCAGTCTCGACAAACGAGACGCTCGCGATCCTCCCCGGTAGGAATTTTTCGGTCGAAGGGGAAGTCAGGAAGTGAAGGTGCCGACATGGTTTCAATTCGATAGACGACTTGTGAACTGGTTGATGATTATTGTAATCAATGATCAACCAGTCGCCAAAGTGTTTGATGCATTCCCCACGCCAGGTCAAAAGCCATGCAGACGAAGACCACAGATGTTCCCTTCTATCAGACGTGGGAATTTCGCATTTGCGTGGCGGTCCTGGTCTTACTATTCGCTGCGGGAGCGATTGCGTTCTATCAATACGTGCGGTTCATGGGGCTTGCGAACCTGCGTTATGTCACGACGATGATGTTTGACAGCCATATTCGATCTCATATCGAGAAGTACGGTCATTTTCCAACCTGCAAGCCGGTCGAAGAATTTGAATGGCTGACGATCGAAGATGCGATTTGTCGAAAATCCTTCGATCCAGATATGGATGACCTGATAAGAGGCCGAACTTACGAGAATGTGTTGACGTTTGCCAGCGGGCATCAGGAGGCTCGATTTGCATTTCGAAAGGGGATAACAACGGGCGATTTCGTCGTGGTTCTCCTGATTGACTATCGCAAATCAGAAGTCGAAAGGATCGACCAGCTGATCCGCGAGCAAAAATTTGATGGGAGTGACGGTCTGGAAGCTCTCCTCAAGAGATCCTCTGGCTTTTCCCTCGTCTGCTACCGGACCGAGAAAGAGTATCATCCGCAACCAGAGATTCTGGTTGAATTTTTGAAGGGGTTTGCAACCGGGGATGATCGATCCATCGATTACATCTGGCGAGAGCGAGAAGCCGATCGCCAGTCAAAACCACAGTAACCACCGGCATTTTTATGAGCGATCCAGTCATCACCGAGCAGGAACTTCGACGTCAGTATGGACGTGGCTGCTTCTTCGTCGGAACGATTTTCTGCTTGCTGCTCACCGCACTCCTCTCTTATGGATACTTCTCGCTCAAACGAATTCTGGTCGGGAATGGGGTTGTGTGGACGAGCAATCTCTATTCGTCCTACCTGCGGTGTTACAAAGAAAAATTCAATGAATATCCAACGTGCCAGCCAGTCGATGAGTTTGCGTGGCTGAGTATTTCGGAAGCGATCTGTCGAGAGAAATACAATTCACAGCAAGACTCGCCAGAGGTGTGGCAGGGGGTTCCCTACGATGAGTTTTTGGATTACGACGACGATACAATTCGAGTCGCCATTCGTCAGCAGAACTCCGGTCACGAAGGATTTTGCCTGGTCTACTTCCATGGCTTTGGTGAGGATGTGATTCGAGAGATCGATGAGGCCGTTCGATCGGGTCGCTTTCGAGGCTGGAATAGTTTGGAGAGTTTGCTGAAAGAGAATCGAGGCGAGCTTCGTCTCTGTTACCACTTTGAGCGAGTTTTCGATGCACCAGTCGATCAAGTCATCGACTTTCTCGAAGTCTTTTATCGAGGTGAGCTGAAGAATCGTGATCCATTAGCTGACGCAAAACCCAAGAGTTAATTGCGTTCTGGCTTCACTCTCCCCGGCGGTTTGATAAAGTAATGTCGATGTATGCCTTTACTTTGTCGACTGCCAGCCAACGGGCTGATGGATGGGGAATGTCTTTGATGAGAACTCTTTGCTGCTCGGGTCTTGTGTGTCTTTTCGCGCTGTTCGGGGTGATGGGGACTGCGTCTGGTCAGGAGGCGAAGCAGACCTTCGTCAATCCGATCTATGCGGGGCAGGATCCTTATCTGATGAAGGGGCCGGATGGGGCATACTATCAGGCGTCGAGCATCAATAAGGATCGCGGGATCGCCGTTTATCGCAGTGAAGGTCTGGCGACGCGTGGCGTTCGTCGTGTTGTTTATCGGGCACCGGATGAAGGGCCTTATCGGGCGGAAGTCTGGGCTCCCGAGATTCATTATTTCGACGGGAAGTGGTGGATCTATACCTGTGCCGATGATGGGAACAATGCCAATCACCGGATGATTGTCCTCCAGGCCGAGACAGACGATCCGCTCGGAAACTATCGAATGCTAGGCGAGATTAAGACCCCCGGCTGGGCGATCGATGGGACCGTTTCGGTCTTCCCGGATGGGAAGCGTTACTGTATCTGGTCCGCATGGCCGGATGGTGTCCCCGCGGATTCAACACAGCACCTGTTCATCTCCGAGATGGAGACACCCACCAAACTGACTGGCCCCATCGTTGACCTCTCGAAGAAGATGTATCCTTGGGAGACTGCGGGACGTCCTTCCGGTTTGAACGAAGGTGCACAAGTCATTCACCGCAATGGCAAGACGATGATTATCTACGCCGCCAGTGGTTCATGGACGCCGGATTATTGCTTTGGCTTGATGACGCTGGAAGGAAAAGACGTCCTTGATGCCGCTTCGTGGGTCAAGCAGTCGGAGCCGTGGTTCTCGAAGGCGAACGATGTTGCAGGCCCTGGCCACGGCTGCCTGATCGCATCACCAGATGGCAAGGAAGACTGGCTGGTCTTTCACAGTTCGATCGATCCGCAAGGATCCTGGAATCGCTGCGTCAACCTGAAACAGGTTCATTGGGATTCCAAAGGGATGCCAGTCGCCGGGAAGCCGACGAAGTGGAGCGACGCCGTGGAAGTCCCCTCAGGTGAGCCCGCCTTGAGACCCGGCGACGCCATCCAAGACGGCTTTGACTCGGCTGACCGCTGGAACCTGCTGAACTTTTTCAACGGCAACACGGTTCGCTTCGAAAACGGCGAACTGCAGATTCGTGGTGACGCGGATCGACGATTCGGCGACAAAGCCATGCTTCGAGGCGTCAGCTATGACGACTTCGAGTTGAAGACGGCTCTCCGCATCGAGGCTGGCGAAGGTTCAGTGGGCGTCGTCGTCCGCGTCCAGAACGCCGGCATCGGACGCTTCAACTTCTCCGGCTACGTCGTCGAACTGACCGCGAACGGCGAACTGATCCTCGCCCGCTGCAATGGCCACAAACTCGACACCCTGCAGAAAACCAGCGTCAAAGTCGAAACTGGTAAATGGTACGAACTGACTGTAACTGCTCAAGGAGACACGATCACTGCCTCGCTGGGTGGCGATGCGAAAGTCACGGCAGAGGACAGCCGCTTTCAAGGCGGACAGATTGGCGCTCGGACGGATGGGGTGAAGGCTGGGTTCAAGGGGTTCTCAGTGACGCCTTGAGAGGTTAGATAGACCTTTCATTCTGCATTGGTATCGATATCCTGAAGTCAGAGTTAATTCTTGTTCAGTCGGCTGAAAGGAACTACCGGTGCGGGATCTGTCATACGATTGCTGGATGATGAGTTTACTACTCGCGTTTATCCTGACGATGGTGCCTGTGGCTCATGGGCAGGCACCTCAAGTCAAGAACGACTCTATTGAGAATCCTGAACCACTCATCGTCGACTTTGGCGATGGGCATATGCTGGAGTTCGTTGGGATCACGAAGAACACTGCGAAAGCAGAAGACGGCTGGCGGCCGGATGGGAAGCCGTTGGAGAAGCCTGGGTATTGGAAGTCGACGATTGTGCTTCACGGCGGAAATACTTCCGGGGCCTATACAGAAAACGGCGAGCATCCTGAGCCGGATGAGAATGCGATGGATTTTCTGTTTCGTTGGAAGGGGCTGAAGGCTCAGCCTTCGATCACTTTCGAAATGCCGACGACAGGTTCCAGTTTTCATAACAATCCGGTGGAGGATCCCTATCAACTGAGAATCAGTGGGCGACTGCGAGAAACGCCGCCACCAGGAGCAGTTTTTTTGACATCGGATCATGCAGTTACGGTCGGGTTTACCGATCAGCCTTGGGGACCATGGGTGAAGATCTCACCCGAAGGAAAGGTCCTGAATCCGATTCAGGAGGACGAACCTTATGTGTCAACTTACAAGTTGATCGAAGTGCTAGGTACAGCGCCACCAGAAAAGAGAGTCCCGGGAGTGAATCAGGTTGTGATTCGCCAGCCAAGTGGCAACAAAAATCCGAGCGATGAGTGGCATCGCTTTTCGTTCGAGTTTCGTGGAGTCGATACGGATGGCAAGGAGCAATGGGCGATGATGCTGACCGGACGAGGTGACGGCAGCGGCATTCAAACCTGCGAGTACGGATTATCACGACCGTTGCCGGAAGGAAAGACGTTTTCACATTACGAATATCGCCTGAGGCCATATAAGTATTGGGTCACGTTCGATCATGTCTCGTTGAAGGCGGGTGAGGTTACGGAGCCGGGGTTTACGGCACGGGTTTGGCCGTAGGGCATAGAGATTGCCTGGTGTTGGTTTTGCATTGAGAGCGAACGCTTGCCTAGGTCCCACCCTCATCCGTCGGCACTGTGTTTAGAAAAACACCTGAGGTGTTGCGCCGCCACCATCTCTCCTCAAGGGAGATGGGACGTAACGTGGCTCCCCTCAAGGGAGTAGGGACGGGATTTTGAGAGGGAGCTTCGTCCAAGGTTATTTGCGGACGGGGATGTGGTCGCAGCCGACCCATTTGCGGAGGACTTCGGGGATGGTGACGGAACCGTCGGGTTGTTGGTAGTTTTCGAGGACTGCGATTAACGCGCGGGAGACGGCGACGGCGGTGCCGTTGAGGGTGTGGACGAAGCTGGTCCCTTTTTGGCCGGGGGATTTGGTACGGATGTTGAGGCGACGGGACTGGTAGTCGGTGCAGTTGGAGGTGGAGGTGACTTCGCCGTATTCACCTGCGGTGCCGCGGCCGGGCATCCAGGCTTCGATGTCGTACTTGCGGTAGGCGGGGCCGCCGAGGTCGCCGGTGCAGATGTCGAGGACGCGGTATGGGATGCCCAGACCCTGGAAGATCTCTTCTTCGATCTTCAGGATCATCTCGTGGTACTCGTTGGAGACGTTCAGGTCAGCTGCGGTGAAGCCGAAGATTTCGACCTTGGTGAACTGGTGGACGCGGTAGATGCCGCGGGTGGCTTTGCCGTGGGCGCCGGCTTCGGTGCGGAAGCAGTGGGAGATGCCTGCGACTTTGACGGGGAGTTTTTCGTAGTCGAGGATCTCGTCTTTGAGCATGCCACCGAGGGTGATTTCTGCGGTCGCGACGAGGGAGAGGTCGGTGCCGGCGACGGAGTAGATCTGGGTTTCGTCGCCGCGTGGGTTGAAGCCGATGCCTTCCAGGACGGAGTCGCGGGCGAGGTCGGGCGTCGTGACGATGGTGAAGCCGTGGGCGCGGAGTTTTTCGACAGCATATTGGACGAGGGCGAGTTCGAGGAAGCAGCCTTCGTTCTTGAGGAAGTAGAAGCCGTGGCCTGCGACCTTGGAGCCTCCTTCGAAGTCGATGATGTCGAGTTTTTCGTTGAGTTCGACGTGGTCTTTGGCTTTGAAGTCGAAGGTCGGTTTCGTGCCCCATTCTTTGACGGTGACGGAGAGATCTTCGGTGGCGCCGACGGGGGCGTCCGGGTGAGTCATGTTGGGGATGCGGGTCTGAATGCTGCGGAGTTCTTCATCGACTTCGCGGGCCTGGGCCTCGAGGGCGGCGATCTCTTCTCGCAGCGATTTGCCTTGGGCGATGAGGGTTTGTTTCTCGGCGGCGTCTTTGGTGGTCGGGATTTGAGCGGAGACTTGCTTCTGGGCGACTCGCTTGTCGTCGGTGGTGACGATCAGGGATTTTCGCTGATCGGCCAGCGTGACGAGACGTTCGAGATCCACCTTCACGCCGCGGTTGGTGCAGTTCTGGGCGACGAGATCCTTGTTTTCACAGATGTATTGCAGATCGAGCATGGCGTTATGGTGAACCTTGAGAAAGTGTATCCAATCGGTGATTCCGGTTGTTGTATCGATTCGGGCAAAAGTCAGCAAGCGGTGGTGGCAGGGAGAGATGTAAGCGAAGGAGTTGTGTGCCACGGCTGACACAGCCGTGGCACACGGGAGAACGAAAAAAGCCGTCAGGGTGAGCTGACGGCTTTTGATTTGGGCGAATTGGCGACTTAAAGATTAGTCGCGTTGCAGGCTCATCAGGAACTGGAGGATGTACCAGAAGAGAGTTGCGACGGAGGCGAAGAGGGCCAGAGAAGCACCGACATAGGCATCAGTTGGGTAGCGGTGGAGGATTTCCGAGGTGTGGAAGAGGATGTAACCAGCCATCAGGAGCATCATTGCGCCCGTAAACCAGACGCCCAAGACAACGCCTGGAAAAATCATACTGGCAACAATTGTTCCCATGGCGACCAGCCCTGCCACCCACAGAAAGGTTCGCATGAAGCCGAAGTCAGCCCCCGTCATCATCACGACGGCGGTCAATGAGCCGAAAGTAATGATTGTCAGAAGGCCAGCCTGATAGATGATGTCTGCACTTCCCGTCATCGCTTGAGCAATGAAGAGAATAGGAACAAAAATCAGGGACTCAGCGACAACGTACAATGCAAGTCCGGCATATTGAGTCGCCTTCGAAGTTCCGCTATACGCCCATCTTTCAGCCAGCCAGCCAACGAGCATGAATGCCCCGAGTACCAGCCACCAGCTTTGAGCTGCCCTCATCATCATGTTGACAATCGGAGGCGTATTCAAGAAGGCAGTCGTCAGGCCGATGAATGCCAGAATGGCGAACGCCAAGTGGAGATAGGTGTTTCGCAGGAAGATGGCGCGGGCGTCTGTGGTGGCATCAGCTGCAAAGACATCATTGGCGCCGGATTGGCGGGCGTAGTAGTTTTCGTTATTGGCACTCATGGCAGTTTCCCGTCTTTTGGAGATCAAGCGTAAAAGGAGAGCGCGGTATTGCTTCATCTGCAGTACCTGATTCGTCATTTTATCATCAGCGGTCGAGGCTGCTAGATGTGTTTGGCTGTATACCGACACATTTTTCGATTTTTAATGGCTATGCGGATGGTTGTGAGCGTCATCGCAGCCACCGCTTTTAGCGGCTTTTTTTGCCAGCTCCTGCTGGATGCAGTCCTCGAACTTTTTGCGACACTCTGGTGTCAGGCAGTCGTCGGGATATTGCTGCTTGAGGAAGTGCTCGATTTGTTCTTCCGTGAGGCATTTGGAGCTGCTGACGCCGTCGACTTTTTCCACGCAGAGCTGGTAGTCTTTGCAGGGTGGGCACATGGCGAAGTGAAGCCAAAGAGAAGACTTCTCTTTCAGCGTAAGTTTCCGGTGCTGGGACTCGGAAACTAATCGGGCGACTTCACAACAGCTCAACATGGTGATTCAGGTATCGGTTATAGGGCGTTTGGAATTCAGAGCAAACTTACTAATCAAGTTCGATATGTTGGATCAAACCTTACAGAAACTTGGGGAGCGGCGGCGAATTAGGCGTAGACGCAATTCGCAGAGTTCCCTCATCCGACCTCGAAGACTCGGCCACCTTCTCCCCGAGGCAGAAGGCTCAGATGTTGATATCTTCGTGAGACCAGACAAGATGAACTTTTATCATAGCTGGGAGTGAACGGGCATCAATTCTGGTTTGTCGAAATCGTGATGTTTCGTGAAAACGTGCGAAATGGGGCCAGCGTGACAATCCTGCCCGGCGTAAATCGTTTACTTAGCGTTCCAAACGTGATACCGTTGACCTGCATCTGACCGGGTTCGCAAGCAATCACAATTGTGGATTGAGGCGTAACCGGCGATGAACACCTTCAGCAGCGAAAATTTTCCTTGATGTCGATCGAGCCAGACGAGACGACGAAGACTCAGCCCACCGACCCGGCGACCTGGGTCGATGAGTTTGGGGACTTTTTTTACCGATTTGCTTACAGTCGCCTGCGCGACCCCAACTCCGCCGAAGAAGCCGTTCAGGAGACGTTTGTCGCGGGGATTCGCTCTTTCGGAACGTACGAAGGCAAAGCGACGACGCGAAACTGGCTGATGGGAATTCTCAAACGCAAGATCATCGACATCATCAGACAGCGTCAACGGGCATCGAATATCAGCGGGATTGATGGCGAAGCCGATCCGGAGCAGGTGCTGTTTGATTCTTCGGGACACTGGCGTCGGAATGCGACGGCGTGGGCGAATGAACCATCGAAAAACATCCATTCGGGTGAGTTGTGGGATGTCGTTCAGAAGTGTCTGACGAAGCTGCCGGTGGGACAGAGTGATGTGTTTACGCTGAGCGTAATTGAAGGCCTGGAAACGCAGGAAATCTGCGAACAGTTGGGGATCACTGAATCCAATCTGTGGGTGAGACTGCACCGGGCGCGGATGCAGTTGGCGCAGTGTGTCGGGCCGCTGTGGAAGGGGTTGTAGGGGTGATGGCGTTTGCTGGAGGAGACTGGAACGCAGAGGTAACGGAGTGAAGCAGAGATCGCAGAGAGGACAGGAAGTGACTACACAAACGTGCTCTAGTATCTTGGGTAGGCGATCGTTACAGCTGGAAGATTGTCACACGTTTTCTCGCGTTTCTCACACATGATTCTCGTCCGCGATTTGCTTTCCTTTGTGTCTCTGCGCTCCAGTCTTGCCTTGTGACGGGTGACATTGATGACGTGGGAGCGTGCTGACATTTCTGGGGGCGGACTGCGAAAAAAGTGGGAGTTTTAACGGATTTCCTCGTGGGTTTGAGCTATACCGTAAGTAGGTGACACTCCGGAAAGTGGGTGGATTCGGTATTTGGGGGTGAGTTTTGTCCCTGGTGAGAATCCCCTGCCCTATGTGTCGCGTGATTGTTCGACTGGCGGACTGCTCTGGCAGCAGCGTCGTCAATGGTTTGAAAATAAAGGTTTGATGATGACGGTTCGTTCTACGTTTGCTCTCTCGGCTATTCTCGTTTCGTCGCTGGCGTTCCCGGCCTGGATGATGGCTCAGTCGGAGAAGTCGAGGGACAAAGAGTCTCAATCCAGCGCGGCTGAAAAATCGGTCCTGCCGCCGAGCATGATGCCTGTGGTGGAAACGGGGGCGGAGGCGTTTTTGAAGTCGCATCCTGAATATGATGGTCGCAATACGATCGTCGCGATTTTTGATACGGGTGTTGATCCGGGAGCGGCGGGATTGCAGAAGACAAGTACAGGCCTGCCCAAGGTCATCGACATTGTCGATGGGACGGGGAGTGGCGATGTTGAGATGAAGGATGAAGTCGAGTTCAAGGCCGAAGGTATCAAAGGGAAGACGGGACGCGCGTTGAAGCTGGGTGAGTGGACCGTGCCGTCGGGCAAGGTTCGGCTGGGGATGAAGGTGGCGTATGACTTCTTCCCAAGTGACCCCGACAGTGGAGAACTAAAGCAGCGTCTGGAAGAAGAACGTGCGGAAGCGTTTCTCAAAACTCAGCAGTTGAGGATTGCTGCCATTCAGACGGAGTTGGATCAATTCAATGATGCTCATCCTGAACCGAGCGACGAGGATAAGGCTCATGTCAAAGAGATGAAGGCACGGATAGACCTGCTGATGAAGTTGGCGGGGGATTCTGGCGATCTCGGGCCGGTGTTTGACTGTGTCACGTTCCATGATGGCGAACGCTGGAATGCGGTTGTTGATACGGATGAAGACGGGGATCTGGCCGAAGAAGCAGTGTTGACTGAGTTTCGGGTCAAGCAGCAGTGGGATACGTTTCCTGCTCCGGCGAACCTGAATTTTGGTGTCAACATTTATGATGAGGGCAAACTGCTTTCGATTGTTGCGGATTCGGGGGCTCACGGGACTCACGTTGCGGGAATCGTGGCGGCGAATTATCCAGAGCGTCCGGAACTCAACGGGGTTGCACCTGGGGCACAGATTGTTTCGGTGAAGGTGGGGGATCCTCGACTATTTGGAATGGAGACTGCTCCTGGGCTCGAGCGCGGAATTCGCGCGGTGCTGGATAACAAGTGTGATTTGATCAACATGAGTTTTGGTGAATCGGCTGCCGTCCATAATGCGGGACGGATCGTCGAGATGTATCGGGATCTGGTGGATGAGCACAACATTACGTTTCTTTCGAGTGCAGGAAACAGCGGGCCTGCTTTGACGACAGTTGGAGCACCGGGAGGGACGACGTCTTCGATTATTGGAGTCGGAGCCTATATCTCACCGGAGATGATGCGGTCACAGTACAGCACGGTGGAAGAACAGCCGGGGGCGCCGTATACGTGGTCGTCTCGCGGGCCGACGATTGATGGAGATCTGGGGATCGACATCTTCGCGCCGGGTGGGGCGATCAGTCCGATTCCGACCTGGACGCTGCAGAAGCATGAGCAATACAACGGGACGTCGATGGCGTCGCCGAATGCGTGTGGGTGTATTTCGTTGCTGATTTCGGGTGCGAAGGCGGAGGGATTGAATTTCACGCCAGAAGTGATTCGCAAGGCGATTCAGAACACGGCTGAGAAGATCAAGAATGTCGAAGTGTTTGCACAGGGGCCGGGGCTGATTCAGGTTCCGGGGTCGTGGGATTATCTTAAGACAAACAGCAAGAAGACGGCGTCTGAGAAACGCTTTTACTTCAGCGTGCCGGAGCTGGCGAACGCGCGAGGGATCTATCTGCGGGAAGCCAGCGATGTGGTCGGCGATCGGATGTTCAAGGTCTTTGTTGGTGCGAAGTTCAATGAGAAGGCGACTAATGAAGAGAAGATCGCATTTGAGTTGCCGCTGCGGATGGAATCGACCGTGCCTTGGGTCAAGTCGGGTGATTACACGCTGTTGACGCATGGGCAGAATACGATCGACGTGAAGGTTCTTGCGGGTGACCTCGAAACGGGGGCACATTATGGGCAGGTCAATTTCTATGATGCAGAAGACCCTGCTCGTGGCGTTCTGTTTTTTCTGCCGGTCACTGTGATTAAAGCACAGCCGTTGGAGAAGCAGGAACTTGCGGGTGATGTTGTGATCAAGCCGGGGTTCATTGAGCGTCTGTTTGTGAATGTTCCGAATGATGCCACGTGGGCTCGTCTGCGGATCAAATCGGAAGGAACGAACATTGCCAAGACGATCAATCCGCACACGATGCAGCTCGTCAATGGGAAGCACTTCGAGGCGTTGGAGAGCAGTGAATATCTGAAGGTTGATCCGGGCAAGATTTCGGAAGTGCAATTCAAGGTCGTTGGTGGGCGTACGCTGGAAATTGCGTTGACTCAGTATTGGAGCAGTCAGGGGAATACGAAGGTTTCTTACCGACTTGAGTTTGGCGGGATTAAGCCGGATCAGGAACTGCTCGCGTTGACGCAGGGGCAGGGAGTGACGCCAGTTGATCTGACTCTTTCGGGAGAGAGCCCTTTGAAGGAGTATGTCACGCTGTCTCCTGAAGGAGAACTGACGACGCTACGACACTTCGTTATGCCATCTTCCCATGAGCTTGTGCTCCTGCCAGTCGATCGATTTCAGACGGCAAAGGGCCTGCCCATTTATGAGCTTCGTTTGAAGTATGAGTACAACCTTGAGGAAGCCCAGAGCGTGACGCCGATTCTGCCACGACTGGAAGACCTGCTATATGATTCACCTTATGGGCCTTACCAGTTCACCGTGACAAACAGCAATGGCAAGGTGGTTGGGTTCAATGATCTGTTCCCGGATGCGCTGGATCTCCCTGCGGGGGATCTGAAGTTTGAATTCCGGATTCGTGGTGAGAAGCGATCTCAGCTGGAAGCGTTGAGCAAGACGCCGATGGCTTTGGATATGGAACTGGATGCGCCGATCGGGTTGTCGTTCTACACGTCGCAGGTTGCGTACGCGTCGGGTAAGAAAGGTGTCTCGGGGAATCTTCGACCGGGGGCCGAGCGACGCATTTATCTGGGTGAACCGGATCAAAAGAGCCTGCCGAAGAATGTGAAGCCGGGGGATGTTCTGATCGGTTCGGTCACCTATGAGAAGGACTCGAATGACAGGGCGGCTTCGCTGACTCGGCCGGAGGGATTTCCGGTCATGTTCATCGTTGAGGAGGGAGCAGACGAAGGCTCGTCATCGTCGTCGGAGGGCGTCAAGCTGAGCGGGGACAATGTCGATGCGAAGCTGAAGTCACTGGATGAGAAAGTTTTTGAGTATCAATTGAAAGCGCTCAAGGCTCTTTCCGTCGAGAAGGACAAAGATCTGTTCGACGCACTTTATTCCAAGCTCAAGACGACCAAAGATGATGCCGAACTGGCGAAGATTCGACTCGACTTCCTGAATCAGAAGCCGGGACGTTTGAAGCGTCTTGATGAGATTATCGCGGCTGCTGATGAAGTGATCGCGAAGATCGATCAGGAGAAGCTGGCATCGTACTTCGGAAAACGACACGACGATGATGATGACGCAGCCGAGGAGATGGACGATCAGAAGGAGATGCTGATTGATGCTCTCTACAGCAAGGCTCGGGCGATTGCCTGGCGTGAGCTTCCGGAAGTCACGAAGGACAAGCCGATTGCCGATCAGGCCAAGCAGGATGAGGAACTCAAGACCGCTTACGACAGTTTCAAAGCCTGGGCAGATCCGGCTGATGAAGAATACTTCCTGTTGAAGGTCCGTATGGAAACTCGCAAGAAGGACTATGCGACTGCGATCGAGACCTTGAAGTCACACATGGATGACGAAACACCTTCGAAGCAGCATCTGGAAAAACTGCGTGACCTCTACGGCGATCTCGGCTGGGACGACCTGCGAGAGATCGTTCAAACGCGGTTGCTGATTAACTATCCGGGGTATGTCGAAGACGAGAACGAATAGACGTTCTGACTAATTCGAAATGCCAAGAGGCGTGCCATACTTTCAACGTATGGCACGCCTCTTTCGTTTCTCTCGTTCGTTTTGTAGGGTGCTGGTGAGTCTTCGAACCGCACCAAAACGACATTCGATGCCACATTTGGTGCGGTTCGCAAAGCCTCACCTGCACCCTACTCTCTTGTGCAAGCGTGGATAAGAAGACTGGCTGTTATGTCTTCACACGACGAGTCAGTTCCTTCTCGGCCCAGACCTGCAGTTCTTCGCGGTGAATCTTGACGTTATGACGTCGGTCGACCGGGAACGAGCGGTGGAAGAGGAAGGTATCGATCGATGCGGTCAGTTCTTTTTCGCGGGCCAGAGAGCGAAGTTCAGCGGCGAACGCGGCCTGTTCTTTGGCGGAATGTGGAAACTGTTTGGCTTCGGGTTCGATGATGATGATCGGCTTTTGACGTCCTTCCGCTCCCATGCCAACGAGCGCTGCCCGGTAGACGCGGGAGTGTTCGAGGAATGGTGACTCGACGCAGATCGAGTACATGGGGCCGACAGTCGTCTTGACGATGTGGGCCTTGCGACCACAGAACCAGAGGTTGCCGCCATCGGAGAGATAACCGACGTCGCCCATGCGATGCCAGAAGGAATCGCCGTCCTGAATTTTGGCCAGTCGTGTTGCGTCGGGCTTCTGGTAATACTCGCGCGTGACGGAGGGGCTTTGGACGATGATTTCGCCAATCTCGCTGGGGTGGCATTCACGGACCTCGTTGATTGAAGCGATGGGGCCGTCAGTGATCTTGATGATCTTGACCTGGACGTGAGGGAAAGGTTTGCCGACGCAGGTGCCGGCGCCGTTGCTGGTTTGCTGCTGTGTGCGTTTCAGGATGTCCTGATGAGGGATCGAGCAGATGGGGAGGGCTTCCGTGGCGCCGTAGGGCGTATGCAGCGAGGCGGCTTCCGGCAGGGCTTCGTTCATGCGGCGGAGGACGTCGAGCGGGACGGCTGCCCCGGCGGAGAGGGCACGTTTGAGGGTCGGGATCTTGATTCCCTTCTCCTGGCAGTAGCGACCAATGCGGTTCCAGAAGGCGGGGGAGCCAAAGGCCTGCGTAATGCCTTGATCCTGGGCGATGCGGAGGATCTTGCGTGGGTCGACTTTGGCGGGCTTGGTCGGGTTCATGTCGGGGATGACAGTCGTCACGCCCATTGCGGAGTTGAAGAGGGCGAACAGCGGGAAGCCAGGGAGGTCGATCTCGCCGGGCTGGATCTGGTAATGATCTCGGAGCAGGTCGACCTGGGCGTTGAACATGCCGTGGTCGTAAAGGACGCCTTTGGGAGTGCCGGTGGAGCCTGAAGTGAAGATGATGGCTGCGGGGTCGCGTGGGCTGGTCTGGGGAGTTGCGTAGTCTTCGTTGCCGAGGGCGCGGATCGACTCGTACGAGTAGGCGCCACTGAAACGCTCGGAGCCAACAACGAGGTTAAAGATCGCTTTGGGGAAGTGACGTGATTTCAACCTGCGGATCATGTGAACCAGCGGAATGGCTGCGAAGCCGTCCGGCTCGACTTCTCGCAGGCAGTTCAAAATGTTGGTGCGTCCCATGCCCGGGTCGATGAGGACGACGACGGCGCCCGTACGGAAGATCGCGAATGTCAGCGCGATGAACTCCAGACCTGGAGGCACCATGAGGACAATCTTCTTGCCGGGGCCGACGCCGAGTTTGCGCATGCCGTCTGCGAGGCGATTGGCTTCGTGATGGAGCTGTTCGAGCGTCAGATGGGAATACGTGTAACGCCCGATCCAGTCGCGGCCTGCCGGCTTGACGACAGCGCGTTGATGAGGATATTTGCGGGCAGACTCAGCCAGTCGATCAGCGATGTTCATGGCGATACTTTAACGCATGTGGAGGCGTCTGAGAATCAAAGAAGAGTGCGCGTATCACGACAGGAATTGTGAACGTTGGTTGCACGCTCAACTGGGGTCAGCTAGAAATCCTGACCCCAGCCACCCGGCGGGACATTTCGTGTTTATACGCTTTTGGGTTCTTGTGAGCGCAATTGGTGCGGTTCGCGGGGCCTCACCGGCACCCTACAATCAGAGGAGATCGTCGATTAATGGAAGGGGCGCTGGTTGTGGTTGCGGCGCATCTGGTTGACCATCTGGACCGCGCGGGGTTCGAGTTTGAGGAGTTTGATGAGCTGTGAGGAGGAGATCGCGAGTCGTTCGCAGGCTCGTTTCCAGTCATCAGGATAGGCGGACACGACGTCGAGTGCTTCGCTGAGGATGGCGCCGAAGTCGCGGTGGACGGGGTTGATCTTCAGTTTTCCGCCGTCGCAGCGGGTTTTCCACAAGGAGGATGTCGTGACGCTTGGTTCTTCGCGGACAAAGAGAGCCAGTTCGATGCGCAATCTTTTCAAGGCATTGTCGCGGTTCTCTAGCTGCTGGCGTGCTTCGGTTGCTTCGCCGAGGATCCCGGTGGGCAGATGCGTGAAGCAGACTGCCGTGTCGGTCTTGTTGCGATGCTGGCCGCCGGGGCCGGAGCCGCGCTGTGTACGCATCTGGCAGTCGTTGAGCAAGTCATCATCGGACAGACAAGCCGGATGGACTTTGGCCCCCGACGAGTTTTCGAGGGAATCACTCGTCGGGTTCAGGTGCATTATTGTTCCGTCGATTCGGGCGTTTTACTCGGGATCAGCAGTTCCGGATTGTCGATAACCAGGTAATGTCCGTGGTCTGCTGTCACGATGAGGAGGGTTTCTTCCCAGTTGCTGTTTTTCTCGACCCAGTCAGTGACGGTCTTAATCGCGTCGTCGCCACTGAGAACAGCACCGATCGAATTATCGATGTTGTTGTCGTGATTAGCCCAGTCGACATCCCCTGCTTCGACCATTAGCCAGAACGGCTCGTCTTTGGCGGAGAGAACTTTGAGAGCCGCTGATGCGAAGTGACTCAGAGTCGGGTTTTCGCGGATGTCTTCGGGCGTATATTCTTCTGTCTTCTTCGTGCGACCTAAAGTCGGGTTGAACCCACCGTCAGCTGTCTGAAACGGTAAGTGTGAACTGCTCGTGCCGAAGAAGCCGAAGAGACGCTTGTTGGTCTGGATGGCATCCTCCGCGGCTGAAAGTAGCAGGTCTCCACCAGAGGCACCTGCGGTTCGTTGGCAGACGAGGTATTTTCCGCCGGCTCGCTGGTCAATCTTGAGCAGGTCTTCTTCGGTTAGATAAGGATTGCCGGGGACGAAGTTTTCGCCTTGTCCGTTGTCTTTGACTCGCTTGATACCGTGCCCGCTGCCAATGAGGACGTCGACGCCGGGATACGGGTCAGTCGGGTGGCTGATCGAAGGTAGTCCGAGAAGGTCGCGGGTCAGGTCCTGATAGTCGTCGCGGGAGACGTTGTGTGAGTAAGCGGCTGCCGGGGTCGCATGGCTGATCGGGACAGTGGTCACGACGCCGATTTTGTAACCCAACTTCTGAGCGATGTGAGCGATGGTTTCGCGTTGCTTTCCGTTGATGTCGACATTGACCGACTCGTTATATGTTTTGAATCCAGCGGTCATGCTCGAGGCGGAGCTCGAAGAATCAGTGTAGGCGTGAGCGGTGGCTTTGTCTTCGCTTTTGCCGACTGGATAGAGAATGTCGCTGGGGTTTGACCAGGGAAATGGTCCGCCGAGG
>SXGT01547205.1_pt1 | contig 44431 bp, 31 predicted proteins | sample 3176221 | NCBI WGS metagenome assembly SXGT01 (sample SAMN11356862, study PRJNA531348) | freshwater metagenome | isolation source: freshwater sample F1-120 | place: China: Fuxian Lake, Yuxi | collected 2017-12-25 | reverse complement strand
GCGCGCTACGGCAACCTGTTCCAGATGTACGCGCGCATCACGGGCGAGAACCCCTACAAGGTGCCCATGCGCATCTACCCAGCCGTCCACTACACGATGGGCGGATTGTGGGTGGACTACAATCTGGAGGCGACAGTTCCCGGCCTGTTCGTGCTCGGCGAAGCCAACTTCTCCGACCACGGCGCCAACCGACTCGGAGCGAGCGCGCTGATGCAAGGTCTGGCGGATGGCTATTTCGTGGTTCCGGCCACGATTGCCGCTCACCTGGCGGGCCGCAAGCTTGAAGGTGTCTCCACCGATCATGCGGCCTTTGCCGCCGCCGAACAGGACGCGCGCGCGCGCCTGGATCGGATCCTCGCGGTCAAGGGCAGCCGCACGGCCGACAGCATCCACCGCGAGCTCGGCCTGATCATGTGGAACGAAGTCGGCATGGCGCGCAGCCGCCAGGGCCTAACCGCCGCCATCGCGCGCGTTCGCAAGCTGCGCGAGGAGTTCTGGAGCAACGTGCAGGTGCCCGGCGATGCGCGCGACTTCAATCAGGTGCTCGAGCACGCCGGCCGCGTCGCCGACTTCCTCGAGTTCGGTGAGCTGATGGCGCTCGATGCGCTGCAGCGCGAGGAATCCTGCGGCGGACACTTCCGCGAGGAGCATCAGACGCCGGACGGCGAAGCCAAGCGTGACGATGAGAACTTCTGTCACGCGGCCGCCTTCGAATGGCGCGGCGAGCAGTCCGCGCACGTGCGTCACACCGAACCCCTGACCTTCGAAATCGTCAAGCCCAGCACGCGGAGCTACAAATGAGCGCCTCTTCCTCCAGCGGACCGAAGATGAAGATCAACCTGCGCGTCTGGCGCCAGAAGTCGAAGAACGAGCCCGGAAAGCTCGAGAATCACACGCTCAACGATGTGTCGCCCGACATGTCGTTCCTCGAGATGCTCGACGTGCTCAACAACCGGCTCGTCGCCCAGGGTCAGGAGGCGATCGCATTCGACCACGACTGCCGCGAGGGCATCTGCGGGTCCTGCAGCCTCGTGATCGACGGGAAGGCGCACGGCCCCAACCCCGAGACCACCACCTGCCAGCTGCACATGCGCAGCTATCACGACGGCGCCTCGATCACGGTGGAGCCGTTCCGCGCGAATGCCTTCCCCGTGGTGAAGGATCTCGTCGTCGATCGCAGCGCCTTTGACCGCATCATCGCGGCCGGCGGCTACATCTCGGTCAATACGGGCTCGGCTCCGGAGGCGAACTCGACGCCGGTGCCCAAGCCGGATGCGGATCTCTCGATGGACCACGCGGCATGCATCGGCTGCGGTGCCTGCGTGGCGGCCTGCCCCAACGCTTCGGCGATGCTGTTCGTTTCCGCCAAGATCAGTCACCTCTCGCTGCTCCCGCAGGGTGCGCCCGAACGCGAAGCGCGCGTGCTGGCCATGGTCGATGCGATGGACCGCGAGGGCTTCGGCAACTGCACCAACCACTACGAGTGCGGCGCGGCCTGCCCCAAGGGCATCCCCGTCGAGAGTATCGCCCGCATGAACCGCCAGTTCCTGAGCTCTGCTCTCAAGAGCCGGCCCGCGAGCGGCAAGCAGGAAGACGGAGCCTGAGCGGGGTCAGCGAAGCACCCTAATCCGAAGATTCGACCGGTACGGAGAGCTCGAACTCCGTACCTTGGGGCATCAGCGCGCGCACGCAGATGCTCGCCTTGAGAATCCGGGCGCACTCCTCTACGGACACGGTGCCCAGTCCCGTGCTGCCGCGTCCTGAGACACCGCTGGCAAGGCAGTGACGCAGATTCTCGCGCGCGATCCCGCCGGCATCATCGGCGATGCGCAGGGTGAGATGCTGCGGGTGCCGCTCGGCACGGCAGCTCACGCGTCCGCCGGCTTCGATCGCATTGAGCATCACGTTGCGCAGGAGGCGCCGCAAGGCGCCCTGAGCCACATGACAAGTCGTGGCGGGCGCGTGCACCTCGATCACGGCCTGCGGCCGCAGTGCCCGCAGCTCCCCCGCCAGAGCCTCGAGCCACCCGGCCAGCTCGATGCGCTCGATGCGCTCGGGGGCCCACTCCTGCTCGCAGCGGGTCTTCAGCCGGCCGAGCACGGCGCGCACCTCCTCGACCGAGCCCAGCTCGCACTCCAACTCGGCCAGCGTCATCAGATGCCGCAGATCATGGGCCAGCTTGCGCTCGTCTTGCATGTGCTGGCATTGGAGCGCAGCGCGAGGCTGCTGCCAAGCCGGAAACGCGCTGTTCCGGATTCGTAACGCGAGCCGCTCCGCCGCTCCCGGCAACCGGCGGAAATTCCAACTCTGAGGCGTAGCCAGCGGGCATTGCAAGGCCTACTCTAGAACCGCTGGATCTGCGCTGGCACGTTCCTTGCCATAAGGAATGCTTGTCCGGCGGCGGCTCCAGACCAGGCGCTCCTCTCGCGCCTTGGCACCATCGCCACAGATAGCCATGAAACAAACCATTCAATTCGCGGCGCTGCTCCTTGCGGGCAGCCTTGGTCTGCAGTCGATCAGCTCCGGTCACGGAGGCACCTACCGTGGCCCCGGTGACACGGTCCCGGCCGGCGGCGGCGGTGGCGGCGGTGGCGCTGCGCCCAGCACTCCTTCGCCCTCCGGTCCTTCCAGCGGCGGTCCGTCCGGTCCCACCACTCCGACCCCTGCGGGTCCGGGCGCTTCGACCGGTTCGCCGGCCGGTCGTCCCGCGGGTCCTGTCTCGGGAGCCGCGGGCGGCGGCGCTGACCTGACCACGTGGGAGTTCTGGTGGAACTTCAACAAGGAGCAGTATCTCAACCTGAAGGCCGCGATCCACGCCGGCGTCACTTCAGGCAGCGATACGTTCTTCCTCAGCGGCGGTGATGCCAGCGGGGCCAAGAGCGCGCTCAAGCCGACCGAGAACGACATTCGCACGAAGATCGTGCCGGGCCTCAAGCATGCGCTGGAGACCGAGCGTCAGAACGACATCGTTACCGGTTCGTTGATCGGTCTGGCGAAGATCGGGGATGCCAAGAGCGAGGACGGCAAGTCCGAGTTCGAGGGCATCATGAAGAAGTACCTCACGGACGGCAACCAAGAGATCGCCGAGACCGCGGCGGTGGCGATGGGCATCCTTGCCAACGATGCGTCGGTCGAGACGCTCAAGGCGCTGGCGATGGACACCGATGCCGGCCGCAAGCTGGTCGGCTCCAATGAGGTCAAGTTCCGCACCCGCGCCTTCGCCACCTACGGTCTGGGTCTGCTCGGTGCGCGCACCGGCAACAACTCCGTGCGCAAGGAAATCGTCGACACGCTGGTGGAACTGCTCAACAAGCCGGAATCCTCCACGCGCGATGTCAAGGTCGCCGCGCTGATCGCGTTCGGCCTGACGCCGGTCGACTACTCCTTCGAAGTGGCGGAAGGCAAGGCCGGTGCCTCGAGCTCGCGCCAGGCGCAGATCGAGTACCTGCGCAAGTTCTTCGCGTCCGACTCCAACCACTACATGATCCGCGCGCACGCCCCGGCCTCGATGGCGCGCCTGCTGACCAAGGAGAAGGAGACGCCGGCAGAAGCGGCCGAGCTCAAGACCCAGGTCGTCAAGGCACTCACGGACGGTCTCGGCGAGTTCTCCAAGGAGAAGGCGGAGGTCTTCCAGTCCTGCGCGCTCGCGCTGGGACAGGTCGCCGACCTCGACAACGATGCTGCCGACAAGGATGCCCGCGAAACGCTCAAGCGCGTCGCGGAGAAGGGCGAGCAGCAGGCGCGCTACTTCGCCCTGATCTCGCTGGGCCAGATCGGCGGTCGTCCCGGCAAGGGCGATGGCAACGAGAAGAACGTCAAGGACGTGCGCGACTTCCTGCTCACCAAGCTGACCAAGGGCTCGACGGGCTACCGCCCCTGGGCCGCACTGGCGGTGGGCGTGATGGAGCGTTCGTTGCTGGATCTGGGCAACAGCTCGGTGCCGCCGAGCGGTGATGCCAAGGAAGCGCTGCGCAACACCTTCAAGGATTGCTCCAGCGCAGATGTCATGGGCGCCTACGCCGTGGCACTGGGCATCGCCAAGGACACCGAAGCGATCAAGATGCTGCGCGAGCGTCTCGACAGCTTCCAGGACAGCTCGGCGCGCGGCTACATCGCGCTCTCGCTGGGCCTGATCAACGCGGCCGATGCCAAGGTTCAGATCCAGACCATCGTCAAGGACTCCAAGTACAAGCCTGAGCTGCTGCGTCAAGCCGCGATCGCTCTGGGCCTGCTGGGCGACAAGACGCTGGTGCCGGACCTGTTGACGATGCTCAAGGAGTCCAAGGCGCTCGCCAGCCAGGCGGCCGTCGCAACCGCGCTGGGCTTCATCGGTGACAGCCGCTCGATCGACCCGCTGGTGGAGATGCTCAAGAACAAGGACATCACCGCCACGGCGCGCGGCATGGCTGCCGTGGCTCTGGGCATCGTGGCCGACAAGGAACAGTTCCCCTGGAACTCCAAGATCTCCACGAACATCAACTACCGGGCGAACACCTCGACCCTGACCTCGACCGAGGGCACGGGCCTGCTCGACATTCTCTGATCTCCCTTCCGGCCTTCTACGGAAGGCAAGATCCAACCGGCCCGGGCCGCCTTCACTGGCAGCCCGGGTTTTTTTTATTCAGATGCACCTTGCCAGTGACTGGGGGCCTCGCTAGGATGCCGCATATCGAACATCTCTGGGAGAAGCCTGGGGACTCTTATCCGCCCTGTCGAGACCACGCCTCGCCAGGGCGGAGCTACTTTTCGGGGTCGCCTTCCGGTGTTACTTGTCGGCCGCTGGGTGGGTCCGCCGCGCCCACAGCAGCAACCCACACAGCATCAGCAGGCAAGCCAGCATCAGCGCCTGAGAGCGCAGGACGCCAAGCTCCAGCGCGTCCTGACTCGCCTGCAAGGCCTGCGCCTGCGGCGCGCGGGGCTCGGTCAACGCGTCGGGCCGGCTCAGGTTGAGCGCGAGTTCCTGCTGCGTGCGCGTCAGGTACTCATCCTCAGGATGGTGGCTGCGGGCCTCACGGCAAAGCGCCAACGCTCCCTCGAGATCGCCGGCGTGGTACAGGAGATAGACCCCGGCCTGATCCCGCTCCAGGCCCGAAGCGAGCCGGTCCAGCTCACCCTGTGCACGGCGAAACTCGCCCTTGCGTGCGAGCTCGAGCACGGCCTGAAACTCCGGCGTTGCCTGCTGCGCGGCGCTCATGCACGCCTCTCGTTCATTGCCCTGCTCCGGAAAACATGCCGCGCCTGAGGCTCGCGCGCACGAGAGCTTCCAACGGCGCGTGATCATCCGTCAACGGCGGGCGGCCCGTGCTCATCAGGACCCGCGTGGCACCCCGCAGTGCGAATGACTCCGCCAGCCGTCGCAGGGCCTCCGGTTCTGCAGGCACGAAGCGCGGATCCTCCGGCAGGCACAGTGCCGCCCCCTTGCGCGCCAGCACCAGCACATTGCGAGCAAAGGGCTGGCGGCAGAACAGCACCGGCGAGCCGCAGGCGCTGCTCAGCGTTCCGCCGATCGCTTCCAGCAGCGGATCGTCAATGCCGAAGGCCCCCACGTTGAGACACAGCCAGCCGCCGGGCGCGAGCCGCTGCCACGTTGCCGCGAAGAACTCTGCGCTGGCGAGATGGGCCGGGATCTCCGTCTGATTGGCGTAGGCATCCACCACGATCTGGTCGTAGGGGCCGGGCAGCGCAGCCAGCGCCACGCGCGCGTCAAGACCGCTGTGCACACGGCGGGAGGGCTGCGGGGTCAGCGGCATGTGCTCTGTTCCCAGCGCGACGACCTGCGGGTCGATCTCGACTCCATCCCCGCTCACCTCGCGCAGGCCCTCGAAGACGCGCCAGACGGTGCCGGCGCCCTGACCGAGCACAAGCAGGCGCCAGGGCGCCCCCGCGCCTCCGGCCTGCTCGCTCGCACTCCACAGCGCCGGCAGCACGAAGGCGTCGTAGTAGTAGCCGCCCCCCAGAGGGCCCGGCGGGCTCTGCCAGACCGACTGGAAGGAATCGAGTCCCTCGTTGACCTGCAGCAGGCGCAGGCCGTCGCGCTCCACGATGCGGATGCTCTGGTAGCTGGACTCAGCCTGCGCGATCAGCCTGGAGCCTTCCGGAAGCGCTGGCCGGTTCCAAGGGGACGCCAGCGCACACGCAAGCACCCCGGCGGGCAGCAGCAACACGAGCAGCGCACGCGGTGTGCCGGCGTGCTTCCCCCGCCACAGCAGGGCCACGGCCAGCGCAGTCAGCGCCAGCGCGCAACCGTGGAAGGTGGCTTGAAGGCCGAGCTTGGGAATCAGCCAGTACGTGGTCAGGAAACTGCCCACAAGACTGCCGAGCGTCCCGGCGGCGAGGATGCGCCCGCCAGCTTGGCCGGCACCGCCGCCCTGCGCGCGCTGCAGGCACTCGGTCAGCAGCGGCGAGAGCGTGGAGAGCAGCAGCGCGCAGGGTGCGAACAGCGCCGCACTGGCTGCGAGGCTGGCCCAGCCGATGCCGGAGCTTGCGCGCTCCAGGCTGAGGCCTGGCGGCAACAGCCACTCGGCGAGCGGCTGGGCCATGGCGGGCAGGCAGGCAATCCAGATGGCCGCCAGAGCGAGCGCCATCCCCGCCACGCGAGCGGGCTGCTCGCGTGCCGAGAGCCGCGAGCCGAGCGCGTAGCCCGAGCTCAGCGCCAGCAGGATCACGCCGATGACGTGCGTCCAGACCTGCGAGCTCGCCCCGAACCAGGGCGCCAGCAGGCGCACCGCCGAGAGCTCCACCACCAGAATGACGCCGCCGCCGATGAATGCGACGGCGGCGGTCAGCCAGACCATACGGAGGCCCGCCCTGAGCTCACTTCGGCTTGGGCTTGGGCTTGACGTCGTAGTCCATGCTCGCGCAGTACACGCGGCCGGGATCGTTGGTGGCGTTGTACATCCAGCCCATCGAGAGCCACAGGTTGCGCGGAATCTTGTCAGAGTGCTCGACGCCGTTGGCGATCACCTTGACGGGCTTTTCGAGATCGACGAGCTCGTCACTGAGGAACAGCGTGACGCGCTGGATCGCGTCCGTCGCGTCGATGGTGATCGTGTTGGTGGCCTTGTCGACCTTCGCGGTGACCTGCGTGCCCGCGGGATAATCCGCACGCTGCACGGCGAGCCAGTAGGCCTGCTCCGGCGACTCGCCCTTGCCGGGGACCAGCGTCAACTCCACCGGCAGCGATACGCGCGCATGGGTTCCCATCCACGCCCAGATATCCGCCTCGCTGCCGTCGGCCTTGAGCGTGCAGTTGGTGTACCCGAGCTTGCCGGCCGCTTCCGAGAAGGCCGTCGCATTGCCGCCGCCGGCAGCGAAGAAGGTCGGAAGCGAGCGGAAGTTGTCCGGCGCAGGCCCCTTGGCGTCCATGTCGCCCGAGCGGCCGATCACGCCGGCAAAACGGTGCGGAGCGCGCGCGGCAACGTGCATGGCCGCGCCCACGCCTTCGCCGCGACCGGCCAGGAACACGCGATCAAAGTCGATCGCATAGTTCTCGCGCACATCCTTGAATGTCAGCAGCAGGTTGGCATATCCACCCTGCTCGCCGGCGCCGCCCACCTTGTTCCACGCTTCCAGATCCGCGGGCATCTGCACGGCGACGAGCAGCGCGTTCTCGCGCAGCGTCGCATCGGCCCACTTCTCCGTGATGTGATCGGAGGGCTTCACGCCCTTCTCGGGAATCGAGAGAATCACAGGGTAGGGCTTGCGCGGGTCGTACTTGGCCGGAACCCAGATCGCGTAGCTCAGCGTGGCCTTGTCGCCGAAGGCCTTGGCCGGGAAGGAGCGCGTGTCGACCTTGCCCTTCTTGACGCCCTTGGCGGTTTCGTAGCCGTAGGCCTGCCACAGCGCCTTGCCCATGTCGGTCGGCGAAGTCAGCGGATCCTTGTCCTTGAGCTTCTTGCGCAGTGACTCGAGTTCCTTGGAGACTTCCTCCTTGGCCTTGTCGATGCCTTCATTCTTGGAGTTGGCCTCGAAGTACTTGGCGATCTTCTTGCCCAGCGCCTGATGGTCGGCAGGCTTGAGCAGTTCCTCGCCGGCCAGCAGCGGAGAAGCGGCCAGCGACAGGCACAACAGCGAACGCAGGAGGAGTGTGGGGTTCATGGCCGTGTGGATGGGCTAGGGTGGGGTTACGGAGGGCGCGGCGGACCTGTTGGCGGCGGACGCACCGCGCGGGCGCGCCGGCGGCAGCAGGCTGGTGCTGAAGCCAAGCCAAGCTTCCCGATTGCCGGGGTCCTTGGCAAGCACCGATTGGAGCAGTTCCCGCGCCAGCCAAGGCCTGCCCTGCGCCAGTTCCAGCCGTGCCAATTCCAGCTCGACGCCCGCAGCGCCGCTCGCCAGAGCCTGACCGAGCACGCGCCGCGCGCTCGCGGGCTCGCCCGCAGCGAGATGCAGTTGTACCCACAGACCGAATTCATCCTGAGGACTCAGGCTGGCGCGCGCCTCTTCCATGGCCTGCGCCAGCCGGCTGGCCTGAGCAAGCGTTCGCAGGCGTTCCTGAACGAGCGCTCTCCGCACGCCGGAGGTCACCGCATCGGGCGATTCCCACGCCGCGCTCAGCGACAGCGCGCTGTCCCAGCGCAGAGCCAGTCGCTCGGCACGCACCAGATCCGGCAGTAGATTCACAACGCGTGCGCGCATCGGGCCGGTGGTCTGGGTATCCACCAGCACGCTCTGCGCGGCCCGCGCGCGCTCGGGTCCGTCGGCCAGCAACTCAGCGGCCAGCAAGGCCTCGCCGGGCAAATAGTTCAGGACTGCGCGCGAAGGTGCCAGCGGCGCGGGGCGCTCGCCCAGCACGAGCTGAATGCGCGCGCGCAGCAGCCGGGCGCGGAACTCCTCGGCACGGTCCTTCTGCTTGCGCGCTTCGGTCTCGCGCACGCTGGCAAATTCCAGCAGTTCCGTCTCCAGTGCCCGCGCGGCGCGACTGTCGCGCGCCAGTGCTTCCCACTGCTCCAGCCGCTGGTACTGACGCGACCAGTCGGTGGCGAAGAGCAGCACCAGACTCAGGAGAGCCAGCGGACGACTCCCTCGGCCTCGCGGGCCGCCTCGGTGTGACCGATGCGGTGCACGCGCTCGCCGCGCGCTTCGAGGCTGGCGCGCACCGCGGCCTCGTCGGCAGGCTCGACGAACAGCACCATGCCGATGCCCATGTTGAAGACCTGATAGGCTTCTTCGGCGCTGACTTCGCCTTCCTGCACCAGCCAGCGGAAGAGCTCCGGTACCTGCCAGGACTTGCGGTCAATCCACGCATCGCAGCGTCCGAGCACGCGCGGAACGTTGTCGATCAGGCCGCCGCCGGTGATGTGGGCCAGCGCGCAGAGGCGGTTTTCCTCGAGCAGCGGCCACAGGATCGGATAGTACGAGCGGTGCACGGCCAGCAGAGCCTCGGCCAGGCTGCGGCCCGCAAGCTGCGGCGGACGCGAATGCGGATCGAGGCCGAGCTTGCCGAACAGAATCCTGCGGGCGAGTGAGAAACCGTTGGTGTGCAGGCCGCTCGATTCCAGCGCCAGCAGCACCTGTCCGGGGCGCACGCGGCTGCCGTCGAGGATCTTCTCGCGGCGCACGCTGCCGACGATGAAGCCGGCAAGGTCGAAATCCCCGACTTTGTAGAGGCCAGGCATCTCAGCGGTCTCGCCGCCGAGCAGCGCCACGCCGCTCTCGCGGCAGGCCTTCGCGCAGCCCTCGATCAGGGCCTGCACCACGGGCGGCTCCATCTTGCCCACGGCGATGTAGTCGAGGAAGAACAGCGGGCGCGCTCCCTGCACGAGGATGTCGTTGATGCAGTGGTTGACGATGTCCTGACCGACCGTGTCGTAAATGCCGGCCTTCTGCGCCACCTCGAGCTTCGTGCCCACGCCGTCGGCGCTCGCGACGAGCACCTCGCCCGCGCAGCCGACCCGCGCCGGGTCGAACAGACCCCCGAAAAGTCCTACATCCCCCATCACGCCGGGGGTGAACGTGCTGCGGATGGCGCGAGTCGCGCTGTCCACGGCCTCGTACTTCTTGAGAATGTCGACGCCCGCCTGGGCATAGCGCGAGGTCTGGCTCATGCGGACAGAAGCCTAGCATCCGCGTGGCCGATAGTCCTACACTCCTGCCTGAGCACCCTCGACTCCAGCCCCTAGAACGCCCCTCGTCCACCCGCCCTCATGCAATCCCTGCTCGTGCTCGGCAGCACCGGTTCGATCGGAACCCAGACTCTGGATGTGGTGCGCGCCAGCGCAGGCGCGCTCGCCGTCAGCGGTCTGGCTGCGGGCAGAGCCCACACCCGGCTGGCGGAGCAGGTACGGGAATTCCGCCCGCGCTGGGTCGCCCTGCGGGATCCGGCCTCCGCGCGCGAGCTCGCCGGAGAGCTGCCGCCCGGCACGACTCTCTTCAGCGGCGAGCAGGCGCTGGCGCAGATCGCCGCGCAATGCGAGTACGACACGGCTGTGCACGGCATCGTCGGCGCAGCCGGTCTCGCGCCCTCGGTTGAAGTGATCCGGCGCGGCAAGAAGCTTGCGCTCGCCAACAAGGAATCGCTGGTGATGGCGGGCGCGCTGCTGATGCCTCTCGCGCAGCGCCACGGTGCAAGCATCGTGCCCGTCGACAGCGAACACTCCGCCATTCATCAGTGCCTGCGCGGAGAGCGCATCGAGAGCGTGCGCCGCGTGATCCTCACGGCTTCCGGAGGACCGTTCCGCCAGCACACGCAGGCCGAGTTGGAGCGCGCGACGCCCGCCGCTGCTCTGCAGCACCCCAACTGGACGATGGGGCCGCGCATCACGGTCGGATCCGCGACGCTGATGAACAAGGCGCTCGAGGTGATCGAGCTGGCGCACCTGTTCGGACTGGATGCCGCGCGCATCGAGGTGGCCATCCATCCGCAGTCGATCGTGCACTCGCTGGTCGAGTTCATCGACGGCTCGGTCGTGGCGCAGCTGGGACTGCCCGATATGCGCGTGCCGATTCACTACGCGATTCACCACCCCGAGCGCGCCCCCAGCCAGCTGCCGGGTTTTGACTGGCAGCGCTTTGCGAAGCTGGAATTCTCAAGCCCCGATTCCGCGCGCTTTCCCGCGCTTCGCATGGGCTACGAGGCGCTCGAGCGCGGCGGCAGCGCCGGGGCCGTGCTCAACGCCGCCGATGAGGTGGCCGTGGAGGCCTTCCTCGCGGGACGCATCGGGTTCCTGCAGATGGCACAGGTGCAGCAGGCGGCCTTGAGCGCGCTCGAGCTGCCGGCCGAAACAATCGAGGACATCCTGCGCGCCGATCAATGCGCGCGCGAGTTCGCCGCGGAGCTGATCCGCCGGCTGGAGAAAAGCACATGAATGAAATCACGCGCCTCCTGATGGTCGCCTTCGGCATCGGTCTCGTGATCTTCGTGCACGAGCTGGGACACTTCCTGGCCGCGCGCTGGTGCAAGGTGCGCGTCGAGGTCTTCAGCCTGGGCTTCGGTCCCCGGCTGTTCGGCTGGACGCGCGGCGGAACCCTCTATCAGATCGCCGCGCTTCCGCTGGGCGGCTTCGTGAAGATGTTCGGTGAGGAGCGCGAGGGCGGTGCACAGCCCGCTCCCGACAGCCTGCATGCCAAGAGCGTCGGACAGCGCTTCCTAATCTATTCCGGCGGCGTGATCATGAACATGCTGTTCGCGCTGATCGTCTTCCCGATCGTCCTCGCGGTCGGCGTGCCGATGAACGAGCCGGTCGTGGGCGATGTCGCGCCGGGCAGTCCCGCCTGGCATGCGCGCATCCAGGAAGGCACGCGCATTCTGGCCGTCAACGACACGCCGGTGCAGGACTTCCTCGGCATCCGCACCGCGATCGCGCTAGGCTCGCACGAGCGCACGGAGCTCTTGGTGCAGTCCCCCGGCTCGGCACAGACGCGAACGGTGGCGCTCAAGCCCGAGTTCTCCGGCGCCATGGGCCTCTACACGATCGGGATCGGCGGCGGCATCGCGCGCGATCTCTCGATCGCCGTGGCGCCCGGCTCACCGGCAGAGCGCGCGGGACTGCGCGAGGGCGACCGGCTGCTGCGCATCCTCGGCGCGCCGGAAGGCCTCACGCTCGAAGAAGGCCTCGCCCACGCCGTCGCGCGCGGCGCTCCGCTCGAGTTGGAGTGGGAGCGCGAAGAGAACGGCACCGGCGTGCGCGGTGTTGCGCGTCTGGAGCCGCAGGCCCGGCCCGAAGCGGAAGCGATTCTCGGCGTGGCGCCCGAGTTCAACCTGATCCGTGACCTGCGCGACAGCGACTCGATGCGTGCCGCGGGACTTGAGCGCTACGACGTCGTGCTCGAGGCCAACGGACGCACGATTCGCGGCGAGTTCGACCTGCTGCTGGCACTGCTGGACTCAACCGATGGCCTCGATCTGGTGGTGCAGCGCGGACCGGAGGTGGTGCGCCTTGAGAGCCCCGGGCTCGATGCGGCGGCCGCGCGCGCGCTGCACGCCGACCTCGCGGTCGGTCCCCATGTGGACAGCGCGCGCATCGTGGTGCGCGCGGGCTCGAGCGCCGAGTCCGCCGGCCTGCAGGATGGCGACACGATCGCGGCCATCGACGGCCGCCCGATCGGCCGCTTCGCCGAGATCCGCGACGCCATCACGCGCGCCGGTGGTGGCAGCGTGCGCGTGCTCGTGCGCCGCACCACGGCAGACGGGCCGCGCGATCTGGAGTACACGCTGGCCCCCAAACCCTGGGGGTTTGACTACGGCATCGGCTTCCAGCCCGCCATGTACACCTATCAGGCCCGCGATCTGTCCGAGGCCGTGAGCGTCGGACTGGCTTCCTCTTGGCGCTTCCTGGCAGAGTCATTCCTGACGCTGGTGCGCATGTTCCAGGGCAATGTCTCCAGCGACAATCTCGGCGGCATCATCACCATCGGCGTGGTCTCGCACTCCTGGGCGGGGCTCGGTCTCGCCAAGCTGTTCTTCTTCCTGTGCATGCTGAGCGTCAACCTCGCATTCCTCAACGTACTTCCGATTCCTGTGCTGGACGGCGGTCATCTGGCCTTCCTGCTGATCGAGAAGCTGAAGGGCTCGCCGGTGAGCGAGCGCGTGCAGTCGGCGAGCCAGATCGTCGGACTCGTGCTGGTGGGTCTGCTGGTGCTGTACGTCACGTACAACGACATTCAGCGTCTGATCGCAAACTAGCCGCGCACGCCATGCAGGCCCTGCTCGAGTTGCTGCGCATCTCGCTGCTGCCCACGGCGGCGGCCGATGCGCTGGTGGGACACTGGCTTGGCTCCAGTTCCTTCCCCGCCACTGAGGCGGGAGCGCAGTCCTCCGGCCTGTCTGTGCCGACGGTGTGGCTTGCCGTGCCGGCCTCGCTGTGCGTGTACCACGGCGCGATGGCGCTCAACGACTGGGCCGATCGCGACGAGGATGCGCGGGTGCGCCCCCGGCGTCCGATCCCCTCTGGACGCATCTCGCCCGCCACGGCGCTGGCGATCGCCATGGCGCTCTTGGCGCTCGGCGTGAGCTGGGGCCTGCTCGTCAACCTGGCCGCAGGTGCGCTGCTGGGCGCAGTGGCCGTGCTTGCGGTGCTCTACGACCTGCGCGGTCGCGGTGCTTGGCGCGGGCCGCTGCTGCTGGGCGCCTGCCGGGCCGGGAATCTGGGCTTCGGCGTGCTCGCGGGAACGGGCGGCATGCTGCCGGCGCCCTGGGTTCTCGGCGGCCTGTGCGCTTACGGCCTGTACGTGTTCTCGATCTCGCGCATCGGGCGTCTGGAGGATGGTCCGGCGGAACAGGTCGGAACCGCTCCTTCGCTGTGGCTGCTGCTGGCGGCGGCGGCGATGCTCGCGCTGCCGCTCGTGCGAGTGCTGGAGGCCCGGATCTGGACGGCTCTGCCGCTGGCGCTGCTGGGCGCAGGCCTGCTGCTGCGCTCGGCGCTACCGGTGCGGGATTGGGCGCGAGCGCAGCTGGTGCCCACCATGGGACGCGCGCTGCGGCTGCTGTTGGTGATGACCGCCGCCCTGGCGCTGTGCCAGCCGGGCAGGCAGGGTTTGTGGACGGCCGCTGTGGTGCTGTGCGGATATCCGCTGGCCCACGTGCTGCGCAGGCGCTTCCCGCCCTCCTAGCGCGACAGCCCCGCGCGCTTCTCAGGGGTTGTGTCGCGCTCGCTCGGCGAGCCAAAGCAGGGCCGCCTCACGGTTGGGCAGCACGTCATCGAGCTGCAGCGCTTCGGCTTCGCGCAGGATCCGGCCCCAGGCCGGTCCGCGCGGCACGCCGGCCTGCGCCAGGTCCTCCGAATGCAGCAGCGGCGTCGGATGCAGGCCTGCCGGCCCCAAGGCCTCGATCTCGCGCGCGTAGGCCTCGATGTGCGCATCACTCAAGGCCAGCGCGCGCGTGCAGCGCAGCGCGAGTTCAAACCCAGGGCTGCGCGCGGCGTGGATGCGCGTCGCGCGGGAGCCGTGCGCGAGGGCGCTGAGAGCGGGAGCCAGACGCCAGCAACCGGTGATGCTCTCGCGTTCCTCCCGCGAAGGCCGCAAGCTCTCCAGCGCCTCGGGATGGCGGCGGAGCAGCAGCGCGAGGCCCAGCTCGAGGCCGCAGCCTGCGGGCGGCTGCGCATCGGGTGCTTCGGCCCGCTCGATCGCCTCCAGCGGCGCGCCTTGCCAGGGCGCAAACAGCTTGCCCAAGGCCCCGCAGTCCTCGAGCAGTTCGATCGCGCGGGCCGCGTTGCGCCGCGCGAAGATCTTGCCCAGCTCATCCCGGACGCGCTCTCCGGCGACGCCTTCCAGCGCACGGGTGGCCGAGCTCGCCGCCTCGAGCAGGCCGGGGGCCGGCTCCAGCTCGAGCGCCGCCGCAAAGCGGGCCATGCGGAGGATGCGCAGGCCATCTTCCGAGAAGCGCTGCTGCGCATCGCCCACGCAGCGCAGCGTGCGAGCCTCCAGATCCGCAAAGCCTCCCGTGGGGTCGAGAAACTCATCCCGCAAGGGGTCGAGGTAGAGAGCGTTGCAGGTGAAGTCGCGGCGTGCGGCGTCCTCTTGCGGGGTCTCGCCGAAGCGCACGCTGTCGGGCCGGCGGCGATCCGTGTAGCCCTCATCCGAGCGAAAGGTCGTGTGCTCGAGCGCCTCGCCCTCGATCTGGATCAGCATCGTTCCGAACGGCCGGCCGATCGGAACCGTGTGCTCGAAGACGCGCTCGATCACCTCGGGCGTCGCCCGGGAAGTCAGGTCGGCATCCTTGGCCGGCAACCCCAGCGCCAGATCGCGCACCGAGCCCCCGACAAGCCAAGTGCGACAGCCCGCCGACTCCAGCCGTTGCGCGGCGGCGATCGCGGCTTGGCGAAGACTGCCGGAAAGCTCTTGCATCGTGGGTCGGCGAAGCATGGATTGGAGACTAGCACAGGCAATCCCTCCATGACGAGCACGACCTTGGCCCCCACGGAATCTACGGCAGCAGCCGCCGCTGCCAAGCCCAAGCAGAAAACCGCCGCCGCGATCGGCCTCAGTGTCAGCGACTATCTCACGCTGCTGCTGATCGGCCTCGTGGTGATGCTGGTTTCGCTGCCGAGACTGAGACACTTCGCGCTGCGCGAGAACGAGCTGGATGCCGTCGCGATGCTGAATGCGCTGGGCGAGGACATGAGCGAGTATTCCGAGGCGCTGCCGGACGGCGGAGTTGCGGCACTGCTCGCGGCCAACTCGCGCCACGAAGATCGCTTCGAGGACATCGAAGTGCTACCCGACATGCGTCTGCGCCGACACGGCTATCTCTTCGATGCCGTCGAGCCGCAACCTGGGCAGTGGGTGCTGCGCGCATGGCCTTGGGAACATGGTCGCACCGGACTGGGCGCGTTCGTGTACACGCCTGCACACGGTCTGCTGGGGCACGCCAATCCGGACGCGCAGTTCGAGGGCGAGCAATCTCCCCCGGCGGTGCTGCCGGCGCTCAGTCGCGGGCAAGGCTGGACCGGCCTCGCGCGCTAGCGACCGGCGGAGCGGCGGCTTTCTTCCTTGAGGTAGTACTGCGCGAGCTCGGTGATGCCCAGTTGCCGGAGCACTTCCGCCACCTGCTTGAGATCGCGCGCGGGCTGACGCGCCCAGCCCCCGCCGAGCAGAGCCTCCGTGCCGCGGTCCTCCGGCGCGAGGTACGACGCCGTGGCGGCATCGCGCACGATTTCAGCGGCCTGGTCGGGGGCCGCATGAATCGCGACGAGATTCCCGCCCTTGTCGAGCACCAGGTGCAGCGGCTGCGGCAGGCTCTCGAACGGGCCGAGCACTTCGATCAGCATCACCTCCAGCAACTGGCGCAGTCGCTGTGTGCAGAAGCCGGCCTCCGCGAGCAGGGATGCGCCGGCGGCGGACTTCGACAGCGCGGCACGCGCGGCGTTCTGCTGCGAGGGCTCGTCCAGCAGCAGCACGATGTGACGCACGCCGTACTTGCGCAGGTCAGCAGACTGGCCCTCGATCGCTTCGAAGGTGCGCAGCGAACGTTCGTCGCTGCCGCTTCCGAAGGACAGGATCACCGCCGACCCCGCGAGCTCCGCGATGCGTCGGGGAGCGCCCTCCAACCTCGGCAGAGCGATCGGCCCCAGCGGCAGCTTGTCGATCAGGACGATGCGGCTGGCGGGAGCCATGCTCATCGGCGGGCTGGGATCGGCCGGGCGCGCGCGCAGCTGCGCGGAAGAGAGCGGCTCGCGCGGTTCCAGAACGCTGCCCTTGCGCAGCCGATAGTGGCGGTCGGCCGCCACATGCTCCATTCGCGTCTGTGTGCCGTCGGGCCAGCGCACGCGCACCAGATCCGCGGAAGCATGCGGACCGAGCGGGAAGTGCACGCGACGGGAGGACGCGCACATGAAGCCCTGCGCGATCTGCACGCTGCGGCGCAGAACGCGATTCCCGACATGCACGAAGACCTGTGCGCCGATGGCCTCGCGGTTGCCGGTGTCGCTGGAAAGTTCCAGTGACAGGAAGTGATTGGCTGTGCGCTGCTCGTTGATCATCAGGCGCAGGCGCGGACCGCTGCGGTTGCGCAGCAGCAGATCCATACGGCCGTCATCATCCCAGTCCAGCGTGGCGGCGCCGCGCATGTCGTCGAGGAAATCGAGGCGCGAGACGGCTGAAACATCGGCGAAGCGACCGTCGCCCAGATTGAGGTAGGCGTACTTGCGCTCCCAGCCGTTCCAGGACCAGCCCTCGAACATGGTGAAGTGCCGGATCGCATCCCAGGCGGCCGCGTATTCCGGGGCCGGATCACCGCTGAGGTTGGTGCGCGCGATCACCTCCCGCCAGAAGAAGCTGTCGAGATCGTCCTGACGCGGATTCGACGCGAATCCATTGGGAACGAAGATGTCCGGGCGCATGTCGTTGCCGAAGTCGACAAAGCGCGCCCCCCAGGCCCAGCCCGCCTCGCTGACGCCGGCGGCCACCGTGCGGTCGGCGTACGTGCCGTCGGGCTGCGCCACCAGCAGCGTGTTGCCGCGCGCATGGTACAGGTAGTCAGGCCGCAGCTCCGGATTCCCGCTGAGAAAGCGCGGCTGGGCGGCCACCCGCAGTCCGGCGGGCGAGTGCATGTTCGTCACATACAGATCGAGGCGACCATCCCCGTCGACATCGTCCATGTCGGCGCCCATGCCGGCGGCCTGATCGACCACGCCCGCTTCCGGGGCCGCATCGCGAAAGCGGCCCTGTTCGTTGAGATAGAGGCAATTGCGGCCGAAATCGTTGACGGCATACAGGTCCATCCAGCCGTCGAGGTTGAAGTCCTCGATGTAGAGGGCCAGCGTGTAGCGCTCGGCATGCACGTCGAGCCCCACATCAGAAGCGGCCTCCCGGAATCCGTTCGCGCCATCGTTGCGCCAGTACAGATTGCGCGCACCGTTGTTGGCGTTGTGGTAAGGCACCGGCGCACCGCCGGCGACGCCACCCCGCACGTAACGGCAGGCGAAGATGTCCAGATCGCCGTCATTGTCGAAATCGGCGGCGCTCATGCTGGTGATCTCGGCCTCATCCGGTGCGCGCAGCACCACACCGCGCTCGAGCGTGCGGCGCTCGTCGTTCCAACGGACGAGGATGTTACCCACGATGGCCATGGCGAGGTCTTGGTCGCCGTCGCCGTCCAAGTCCGCGAAGAAGGCCGGTCCTGTGTTGTCGAGCAGGGCCACGCCCCAATCGCCGCTGGCATCCTGCAGTCCCCCATCGGCGCAGCGCAAGAGCAGGCGGTTGGCCTGCCCGCCGGGCTGGGCGAGATAGACGTCCTCGCGTCCGTCTCCGTTGGGATCCCCGATGGCGATGCCGTGCATGCCGAGGAATGGCTGGTTGGAGAGCCGATCCTGCCTGAGATGGTAATCGCCGTTTCCGCGCGCGATCTCTTGGCGGAAGCAGGCCAATTCGCCGAACACCTCCCCTGTGCGCTCCTCGAAGGCCGTTGCGCTGGCGTGAATCCACTGATTGCCGAGCACGTGCAGACTTGTGATGGCCTGCGGTGCCTGGCGCGGCAGCTCGGCGCGCAAGCGTAGATTGTGCTGCCAGCCCTCACCGCCCTGACGTGCGTGCGTCCGGATGTACAGATCGACGCCGAACTTCTCCGTGCCGAGCTCATCGCAGCGATAGGCCTCGACGATCAGGGACTCGAGCGCGGCCGGGCCGAACGCTTCCTTCCAGCGCGAGAGCATCGCGAGAAAACCCGCCTGATCGAGCAGTGCCGGCTCCGCAGCGGATTCCTGCAGGTCGGGTTCATGCACCGTCCAGATCGACTCCACTGTCCGGCCGGAATCCTTCGGGACGGACCAGGGCTGTGCAAACGGCACCGTCGTGGACGGCAGCCAGCGCTCGAGCGCCGCGCGCTCGCCGCGCTCCCACCAGGCGCGCAGAGCGGTGGCCAGTCCGGACTCGAGTTGCTCGGCGAGGACTTCCGTGTCCCAGCCCTGAGTCTTGGGATTGATGTTCTGGCGCAGCTGGTCCTGAAAGGCGCTCAGCTTGCGAACGCGGCCGCGCACTTCGTGGGCGGCGGCCGGAAAGGGCTGCTGCACGAGCGGAGCTGCAGGGCCCGAGCCAGGACTCGCATCCGCAACCGCGGAGGGCGAGGGTCGCTGAGCTGGCCGCACATCGGGCGCCGCTTCTTCAGTTCCGCAGCCGGCGAGGAGCACGGTCAGCAGAGCAAGGGCGCTTGCACGAGGCTTCATTGGCTCCGTCCGTACCAGGCCCACAGCAGGTTGTTGAATGCCGGACGCACCACAGGATCATCGACCTCCAGCGCAGCCCGCTTGAGCACCGGTGCCACCGCCGCCGCAGGGCCGATGCGAGCCAGCTCAAAGGCCGCGACCAGGCGCTCCGGCGCGCTCATCCGGCCCGATTCGAAGGCCTGCAGCAGGAACTCGCGCGCGGCATCGTCGCGCTCGAAGCAGGAAACGCTCAGCAGATCCAGCCTTCGCACCGGATCGCTCTCCGCACGCCAGCGCTCACGGACCAGCTCACGGCCGTGGGACCCGCAATTGCCCAGCTGGGTCACGAACCAGCGGTGTGCCGTGAAGCCCTTGGTCGGCGAGGGCTGCGTGGCTGCGAGGCTGTAGAGGTACTCGGCCGCAGACCGCAGGGGAATCTGCGCCAGGGCACGCCAGAGCGCGGCGCGCTCCACCCGCAGCGGACCGATCTCGCCGCGCTCCAGACCCATCAGAACCGCGAATGCGGATTCGGCCAGACGCGAATCGCGCAGCATCGGCTCGCGCAGGACCACCAGTGCCCGCTCGAGCCCCCCGCGTTCGCCTTTCAGCAACTCCAGCGCCTCGTTCTCCGCCACCGGGACGCGCTTGGCAACCAGGGCGCCGAGCGCGACGCCGCGCACTTCGTCCGCAGGATCACCCAGCGCCTGCTCCAGCGCCGCCAGTTGTTCCGCATCACACTCGATCTCGCTGAGCGCCTGCGCGCTGAGCTTGCGCACAGGCATGTAGTCATCCTCGCGCAGCCGGGCGGTGAGCTCTTTCTGCAGACTCGCATCCCGCAGGCAGTGCAGTGCCAGCTCGCGACGGGCCGGCTGGGGATCGCGCAGCCAGCCGCGCAGTGCTTCCAGTGCCAGAGCATCGCCGCGCTTGGCGAGCGCCGCCAGAAGTCGTCCGCGCAATTCGCCCTCGACGCGCGGAACCAGCTCGCGGAAACCCGCCAGCAGTTCCGGATCCTCGATCTGCGCAAGCCGCGGTCCAAGCGCGAGCAGTACCAGCGGCGGGATCGCTCGGTTCTCCACCCACTGCGGCAGCGTTCGCGCCACGCGCTGTGGATCGCAACGCCACAGTGCCGCCGCAAGCTCGCCGTAGTTCTCGGCTCCCGTCAGCGGTCCCTGAGCCACCAGAGTTTCGAAATCGGCGGGGTGAGCCGCGTGCCGCATGCCCCGCAGCGCGGCGATGCGCACCGTGCCGGATGGGTGAGTCAGGCCGCGCAGCAAGAGTGCACGAGACGTGTCTCCCGTCATGCGTGCAGCCACCTCGATCACGTTGACCGCGCGCGGCGTGCGCTGGGGGTCATCCGCATTGCGCTCATACAGGCGCGTCAGCTCCGGGAGAGCCGCAGGGCCGAGCTCCGCCAGTTCGCGCTTGGCGGCATGCAGCGGCTCAGCCAATCCGAACTCCAGCTTGGAGGCCAGCGCCGGAATCAGATCGCTGGTGTCTTCGAGGAACGGCTCGGTGCGCGCACTGCCCAGTAGCTCGCGCACGCGCACGTCGTCCCAGAGCGTCTGGAGTTCAGAAGCGGCGGACCGCCCTCCCGCGGCGCCGGAAGTGGATGTGCTCGACGCCGGCTGGTCGGTTGGCCCGCAGGCGGTGGCGCACAGCAGCAAGCCCGCGCCGAGACGCCGCAGCGCATCGGGATTCATCTCAGCGATCTCCCAGCGTTCCCTGGGCACGTTCGAGTGCCAGCTTGGCTTTGGCAAAGGCGGAGCGCGCTGCGCGCTCGCTTGAGAGTGCAGCGAGGAGATCCTGTTGGAACTGCAGTACTTGGAAGGTGGTGGTGATGTCGACGGCCCGCCGCGCCTCTTCGGCCTTGAGCTGCTCGCGCGCGAGCTCGATGCTTTGACGGGCGGCCGCAACAGCATCGGCCTGATAGGCGATCTGCCGCACGGACTCGCGAATCTCGCGCACCGCTCCCGTCTCCAGCGAATCGTAGCGCAGGCGCGCTGCCCGCAGGGCCGCCCAGGAGGACTTGAGCTTGTTGCGTGCGCCGGTGTTGCCGAGCGGTATCGAGTAGTTGAGCGCGGCGCTGAACGTCGGGTTGTCGTAGGAGAGCGAATCTTCCAGGGCCGAGCTGGCGCTGCCGTCGAAGGCTTCGCCGTTGGCCCCCAGCTCCAGATCGAGCTGCGGGCCCTTTTCGTTCTCGCGCAGCTCATGATCGAGCGCCGCCAGATCGATCTGCAGGCGCTGCTGGCGCAGATCGCTGCGCATTTCGATCGCGATCGACAGCGCATCGCTCCAGGCCGGGGCGTCGGAGCGCTGGGCTTCCTTGGGCAGCTGGGTGCGCGGGGCGATGTCGGTGTTCCAGATTTCCTCGGAGCGACCGGTGAAGATCAGGCGCTTGAGGCTGTCCGAGGCAGTGCGGACGCGCGTGTGCGCGGTGATGCGCTCCTGTTCGCGCGTGGCGACCTGGGTCTGGGCCTGCAGCACATCAAGCCGCGTCCCCACGCCCGCGTCGAGCCGCTTCTGCTCCTGGTCGACCTGCTTGCGCGCCAGCTCGACACCACCCTGTTTGACTTCGAGATCGTCGATCGCCGCCACCAGATCCCAGTACGCGTTGCCGACATCAAGCAGCAGCTGCTGGCGCGTCGCACGCTCCTTTTCGAGCTGCGTTCGCCAGGACAACTCCGACTGACGCTGGGTCTGCGTGGCCCATGTGCTCCACGCGCCGCGCATCAGTGGCTGCGTGTAGGTCATCGACACCACATCGCGCGTGGCCGGATTGATGGCGGAGAACGCGCTGTTGGTTTCGGTTCGGACGCTGTCGAAGGAGGCGCGGAAATTACCGCCCGTGGTCAGCGGTCGCACGAAAGACATGCCGTACGATGCCACCGTGGAGTCTTCGCCGCCGTAGGTGAACTGCGCCTCGCCGTCGGTGTCGCTGTAGCGGCCGTTGGCGTTGAAGGTCCAGTCGAACGCGCCGAAGCTGGCGCGGTGCGTGAAGAAAGCCGCATCGGAGTCCAGCTTGGCAATGGCGGCCTCGGCGTTCTGCGTCAGGGCCAGCTCAAAGGCCTGCTCCAGCGTCAGGGCGAGCGCGGGCTGCGCGGCACCCGCCTGCGCACCATCGACAGGCGCAACCTGTTCGTGGGCGGGAGCCTGCTGCGCCGAGGGAGCGGAGGAGGGGGGGGCTGACTGGACGGTCAGGCAGACGAGGAGAACGTGGGCGTGCATGCGGATCGTCGATGATACTCCAAGAGGGGGGGCGGGTTGCGAGCACCCCGCCGCCGGGGCCACAGGCTGTACGCAAGCCTCACGCGGTGCTGTCGCGAATTCCCGGAATGCCAGGCAGCCGATCGAGCACCTGCTCCAGCCGGCCGGCCATTGCACCCTGACCCTCGACCGTCAGGCGCAGGCTGCGCGTTTCCATGTCCGGCTGCTCGATGAGGATGCGCAGTCGCTCGGGCGGCAACTGGTCCTCCACGCGGGAGGCCCACTCAATGGCGCTGATCGCCGGGGCGTGGAGCAACTCGGCGCCACCCTCGGCCAGCAGGGATCTCTCACGCCCCTCCATCCACGCGTCGAGGTGATGGAATGGACCATGGCGCGCGGTGTAGCTCTGCATCAGGGCATACGTGGGGCTGCTGATCCGCTCGCGCACTCCCAGACCGCGGGCCAATCCGCGCACCAGACAGGTCTTGCCAGCGCCAAGCCCTCCATCGAGCAGCAGCAGGGCCCCCGGCTCGAGCAACTCCCCCAGCGCGGCACCCAGTGCTTCCGTGGCGGCAGCCGATCCCGAGTGCAGCGTCCGTTCACGCACCATGCAGCCAGCCTCCCTGCTGTATCCGAAAGTTCTGACGCTTTCCATCCGGGCCCATCAGCACAAGACCGCGGCCTCGTCGGGCTCGCCCGATGCAAACGAGTCCCGGCAGCGCACGCTCGAGCGCAGCCCGCAGCCGGGCAGGCGCTCCGATCAACAGTTCGTGGTCCTCACCGTCGTGCAGCGCGTGAGTCAAAGCATCGCCACCCATGCGCCGCGCCTCGGGATGAATCGGCACCTGCGCGAGTTCAAGCTCGATTCTGGTGGAAGACAGGCGCGCCATGCGGTGCAGATCGATGCACAGACCGTCGCTGATGTCCATCAGCGCGCGGGCCCCCGCGCGCGCCGCGCTCAGGCCTTCCGCGATGCGGGGCCGGATGTCGAGATGTCGGCCGCGCCGGTTCAAGCCCAGCGAACCACCCAGCGGCCCCGTGACATACAGCAGATCGCCTGCGCGCAGGCGTTCGCGTCCCGGTGCGGTGCCGCGCAGCGTGCGCTCCCCAAGCGCAGTCACGCACAACTGCGCCGGTCCGGGTGCTTGCGCGAGATCACCGCCGACAAGCTCCGCGCCGTGCCGGGCTCCGGCAGCCCGGACGCCCTGAATGGCGGCGCGCAGCCACCGCTCCGCGGTGCCGGCCGGTGCGCGCACCGACAACAACAACGCTCGTGGCACAGCCGCGCTCGGCGCCAAATCGCTGAGCGCGCGCAGCGCCGCCTTCTCGCCGACTCGGCGTGCGGGCGTGCCGCGCTCGTAGTGCACGCCTTCGATGCAGGTGTCGACGCACAGCACGGGTTCGCCACGCAGGCGGCGCAGCACGGCGGAGTCGTGTCCCCGTGTTCCGCTCAGCACGAGCGGTCTCGGCAGGCGAGCGAGCCAGCGATGCAGCGAGTCTTCGTTCCACGCCATGACGCCACAGATTAGCGCGGCGCAACGCCGGCCGCAGCCAAGGCACCCAGCAGCTCGCGCACGGCCGCCGCCGGGTTGCGACCCCCGAACACAGCGGCCCGGACCGCAAGGCCGTGCGCACCGCTAGTCAGCGCGCGGGCCACATGGGTGGCATTCATGCCGCCCAGCGCGAGCACGGGCACATGACTTTGCCGCACGAGCTCGGCCAGACCATCGAATCCGAGCACGGGCAGCAGGCCCTGCTTGGATGGAGTGGGCAGCACGGGACCCGCCAGCAGGAAATCGGCACCCTCCCGATCCTGCGGCGCATCGTGCGCGTGGGCCGAGAAGCCGACCAGCTGCCCCGGCAGCAGCAGGCTTCGAGTCTGGCGCGGCGAAAGCGAGCGGAATCCCAGCTGCACACCATCGGCTCTCAAAGCGCGCACGAGGTGCACGCTGTCATGCATCAGAAGCCGCGCTCGCTTCGCCGCCGGCAGCAGCCGCGCGTGCAGTGCGATGCGGAGGCGGTCACTGAGTGCGGGTTCGCGCAGCAGCAGCGCGGGCAGACCCGCCGCCAGAGCTTCTTCCGCCAGCGCAGCAAAGTGTTCCAGATCAGCTGGACACGCCAGTCCGCCCGGACTGATGGCCAGCAGCCGCGGGATCGGCCCGCTCATGCCTCGTCGAGCTCGACCAGAAAGCCCAGATCGCGCAGCAGCGAGGTCAGACGCTTGAGCGTTCCGCCGGGACGCAACCGCACGCGCGCTTCACCAAGGGTCTCCGCGATCAGCGGACGCACGCCCGGATCGTGGGAGAAGCGCTTCATCAGATCCGGATCATCGCAGGTGACGACGTGGTCCTTGCCCAGGTGCATCAGGCCGGCGCGCGCGGCCCAGCTGCGGATCGAAAAGAGCACGTTCTGCGGCACGGGCGTGCGCGAGTGCATCTCCAGCGTCTCGAGGATCCGACGCAGGTACATGCCCTCCACCAGCGCGCGATGCACGCTCTTCTCGCTGATCGAGAAGTGCAGCACTCCGCTCTGGGAGCCGCGCGCGCAGAACCGATCGAGATCATGCACCAGCTCGGCATCGTCGCCGGTCGGGAACAGAACCACCTCGAAGTCGGGCGTCACGACGAGGTTGCCGACGCGCGAGGCCTGGATCGGCGAACCATCGCTGACTCCCAGCAGGCGCGCGCCGACCCGCGTCAGCCGCATCGCCACCGGGCGTCCGGAGCGGTCGTAGCCCAGATCCACGATTCCCAGCAGGTACAGCCGATGCCGCACCCAGTTGACGAGGTTCCAGGCCATGCGCTGGGGATCCTCGTTGGGCGTGTACTGGCCCTGCACCATGCGCGAGCCGAAGTGAGACTCCACGTCGAGCTCGTCGAGGCTGCAAAGATACGTGTTGCGCGCCAGGAACGGAACATACATCAGGTCGTACCAGACCAGCGGCTCGACGCGCTTGAGCAGGCGCACGAGGATGCGACGCATGCGCGCCTGATGGAAGTTCTCCGCGCCAGGGATGCGCTCGTCCATCGAGTACTCCAGCAGCGAGCGCAGCTTGTGCTCGAGATCCTGATTCTCCCAGGCTCGGCCCTGTGCGCTGAACGCGAAGGTGCGTTCGCCGGTCGATTCGATCAGGTGGGCGTGGCGCGTGAAGGCTTGGATGAACTCCAGCACCTCGTTGCGCGACAACTCACGGCCGGGGTTGGGGATCAGCTCTTCCTGCAGGCGCTTTTCCGTGGTCTTGAAGATCTCACCGCGCACCGTGAAGCGCACGTGGTGGTCGATCAGGAATCCGAGGAAACGCGTGATGTTGGAGACCAGGTTGACACCCAGCGACGCTTCATCGTGCGGTTGGTCGGGGTCGCCGGGGACGGCCACCCGGCGCAGCCAGGCCAGCGCCACTTCATTGAAGATCAGCAGCGTCTCGTCGTTGTGCTGGATTCCGAAGTGCGTCAGATCCAGCCGTTCCACGGTTCCGACCAGCGACTCCTCCAGCACGTGCCCCCAGCGACGTCCGCCCCAGGGCACTGGCGTGTCCATGCGTTCGTACAGGCTCTTGGTGAGGATGCCGCCGAACTCGAGGATGGCCTTTTCAACGATCGCGCGAAGTTCCGGCGCCAGTCGTTCGACGCGCGCGACGGCGGCCGTGTCGTTGGAGTAGAGCTTGTACATCTCGCGCTGACGCGAGGGCGGTGTGCGGGCCGCGCGAGCCGGATCGTCGTACAGCTTGTCGAGGTAGCCGCGCAGGCTGAACACATCGAAGGCCCGGCGCTCGCGTGCCCGCACATGGCGGATCAGGAGTTCCCCCAGTTCGCCCGGAATCGTCCAGGCGCGGGTGCCGTATTCCTGAGCGTTCGTGCTCTTGCTCTCGACGAGGAACCCCAGGCGCACCAGCTGGGTCAGCGCGGCTTCGAGGTCGTAGCTCGACAGATACGACAGCGGCCGCGCATTCGCCAGCTCGGGGAACGTGCACTGGAAGCGCGGCGCATCCAAATGCTGCTCGAGGATGGATGTGTGCTTGCGTCCCAGAGCCTGAAGGCGGGCCGCGACGTGCTTGCCGTCCAGCATCCACTCGCCCACCTGTCTACGCACGAAGACCGCGTCTTCGGGAACACGCGCGTGCTTCTGTCCGCACCAGAAGCGGTACATCTCCGGCCAGTCAGACTCACGGACGCGCTGCAGAGCCTCGTTCAGGCTCAGCCGGCCGTTGCGCTTGTCGTTCTCGGGGGGCTTCATGCCGTCGGGAGGCTGGTGGATTCGAGGATCTCGTAAGCGTAGCCCTGCTCGGTGAGGAACAACTGGCGCTTCTGGGCGAAGTCCTGATCCTTCGTGTTGTGCGTCACGATCGAATAAAAAACGGCTCCAGAACCGTCCGACTTGGGCCGCAGCACCCGGCCGAGGCGCTGGGCCTCTTCCTGGCGCGATCCGAAGGTGCCGGAAACCTGAACCGCCACGTTGGCATCGGGCAGATCGATGGCGAAGTTGCCGACCTTGGAGACGATCAGCAGAGGGATGCTGCCGTCCTTGAACCCCGCGTAGAGCTTCTCCCGTTCCGGAGTCGGCGTCTTGCCCGTGATCAGCGGCGCCTTGAGCTGGCGGGCGAGCGATTCCAGCTGGTCGATGTACTGACCGATCACCAGCACGTGCGCGCCCTTGTGGCGCTCGACGAGCTTTTGCAGCACCGGAACCTTGGCGGGATTCTCGCTGGCGATCCGGAACTTGTTGCGTGCGTCGGCCGCGGCGTAGATCGTGCGCAGCGACGGCTCGAGCGGAACGCGTACCTCGACGCAGGTCGCGGGCGCGATGAAGCCCTGCCCCTCCAGCACTTTCCATGGCACGTCGTAGCGCTTGGGCCCGATCAGGCAGAACACTTCGTCTTCGCGCCCGTCCTCACGCACCAGCGTTGCCGTGAGGCCCAGTCGGCGGCGTGCCTGCAGCTCCGCCGTGACGCGGAAGACCGGTGCGGGCAGCAGGTGCACTTCGTCGTACACGACAAGGCCCCAGTTCTCGCGCGAAAAGATGCTGAAGTGTTCGAACTCCGATGTCTTGGTCCGCCGCCAAGTCAGCATCTGGTAGGTCGTGATGGTCACGGGCCGGATGCTCTTGGCATCGCCGGTGTACTCCCCCACGTCTTCCGGAGCTAAGCCGGTCTTGTCGAGGATTTCCGTCCGCCACTGACGCACCGCGACCGTGTTGGTGGTCAGGATCAGCGTCTTCTCGCCGACGAGGTTCATCACCCCGATCGCGACCACCGTCTTGCCCGCACCGCAGGGCAGCACGACGACGCCGCTGCCGCCGAGCACGCTGCCGCCGGCGTGGAAGGCCTTGGCGGCCCCCTCTTGGTAGGCGCGCAGCCCGAAGGGGCGTCCGCCGAGTGTCTCGCTGCGCAGTGCGATGGCGAGGGCATCGCCCCTACGATAGCCGCCGCGATCATCCACGGGGAACCCAATCTTGATCAAGGCCTGCTTGAGCGTGCCCCGCGTCAGCGGCCCCAGCAGCACACGGCCGTCGGGTTGGATCTCAACAAGCTCGCGGATCGATGCATGGCCCAGCACATCCTTGAGCACGACGGGATCGCGGCTCAGCAATGCAAAACGCTCCTCATCGGGGCGAATGCGCTCGATGCGCAGCAGTCCATACCGGTGAATCCAGTCACGGATCTCGGTGACAACGTTGCGCGGAACGGGCACGCAGGAGAGCTCTTCGAGCGATTCCACGATGCCCTCGGCCGTCAGGCCGATCGCAGCCGCGTTCCAGATCGAAATCGGGGTGATCCGGTAGGTGTGCAGATAGTCGGGGCTCTTCTCCAACTCGGCGAACAGCGCCAGCTTGTCGCGCGCCTCTGCGAAGCGGGGATGCTCCTCCGTCATCGGGCGCCCTTCGGCGTCCTTACGCGGCCGGCCCTTCTCGTCGATGACGGCTCGCACGGTGTGCAGCATCATGGACCGGTCGCTCTGCACGATCAGCGGATTGTCAGGACGCATCAACTACCTCCGCGCGAGCCCGCTCGCTATCTGTGAACTCCAGCCAGGGGCCCGTGACCGAAGCGCGATCCCTGAAGAGCGCGCGCGGTGTGCCCTGTCCAATGATCCGCCCGCCGGCCTCGCCGCCGCCGGGGCCCAGCTCGACCAGTCGGTCGCACACCGACAAGAGTCCGGTGTGGTGCTCGATCATCAGCACGGCATTGCCCGCCGCGGAAAGGCGATCGAGCACGCGTGCCAGATGGACAACATCGCACTGGGCGAGGCCGGTCGAAGGTTCATCGAGGATCACGATGCTGCGACCGCCGGACTGCGCCCGGTACAGCTCGGCCGCGAGCTTGACGCGCTGAGCTTCACCGCCGGAAAGCGTGGTGGAGCTCTGTCCCAGCTGCAGATAGCCAAGCCCCACCTCGCACAGCGTGTCGAGCAGCGGAACGAGCTGCGGCTGGTGCGCGAAGAACTCGCGCGCCTCCTCGGCCGTGAGTTCCAGTGCATCGGCGATGGAGCGTCCGCGCCAGGGCACGGCGAGAATGTTCGGCGCGTAGCGACGGCCCTGGCATTCCTCGCAGGTCAGCCACAGATCGGCGAGGAACTGCATCTCCACCTTGGTGGCGCCCTTGCCTTCGCAGGCCACGCAGCGGCCCTTGGTGCTGTTGAAGCTGAACGCGCCGGGATCGAGCCCCGCGGCGCGCGCTTCCTGCGTGCGCGCGTAGAGCTCCCGCAAGGGCTCCATCAGCCCAAGATAGGTCGCGGGAATGCTGGCGGGCGTGCGCCCTAGCGGCGTGGCGTCGACGACCACGATGCGCGTATCCGCAGGCACACCGCTCAGCTTCTTCCAGCGCCCCTGCGCCTTCTCGCCGCGCAGTGCGGGCACGAGGCAATCGAGCACCAGCGTGCTCTTGCCTGAGCCCGAGGGGCCGCAGACGCCGGTCCATTCGCCGAAACCGAACTCCAGATCGACTCCCTGCAGCGTGTGGAGGCGCGCGCCCTTGAGCTGAATGCGCGCGCGCGCAGTCTCGCCCGGTGCCGCCGGCGAACGGCGCAGCTCCAGCTCGCCGCGCAGCGCGGCGCCGGTGCGCGAGGCCTGCACAGCGATGACCTTCTCGAGCGGTCCGCTGGCGACGACCTCTCCGCCGTGACGGCCGGCCCCCGGCCCCATGTCGACGATCCAGTCGGCGCGCTTCATCACCGCCGGATCATGTTCCACAACCAGTACGCTGTTGCCGCGCGTGACAAGCTCGCGCAGCGCATCAACCAGCGCGTGGGTGTCGCGCGGATGCAGGCCCACGGTGGGCTCATCCAGCACATAGCAGACACCGGTCAGCTGCGAACCCAGGCTCGAAGCCAGTCGCACGCGCCGCGCTTCGCCGCCCGATAGAGTATTGGTCGCCCGCGAGAGCGTCAGGTACGACAGCCCCACGCGATCGAGCAGCGACAGCCGACCTTCGATCTCGGCCAGCACGGCACCGACCGTGCGCTCGAGACTGTCGCGTCCGCGCAGGCTCTGCACCCAGGCGTGTGCTTCGCCGACGGTCAGCTCAAGCAGCTGCGGCAGGCGCAGCTTGAGGATCGTGACCGCGCGCGAGGCCGGTGCCAGGCGCTCGCCGCGGCAGGCGCTGCAGGTCTGGCGCTCCATCACGGCCTCCAGCGTGGCGGCCCACTCCGGATCCTCGGTCTTCTTGTGCCAGGCATCGACGTGGCCGCACAGGCCCGGCCAGGCCGCGCGGAATTCCTCTTCGACCTGCGCGTTCTCGGTGCTGCGCTCCAGCTTGACCAGATAACTCGGCTTGGAACCGACACCGCGCGCGATCAGGGCGCGCTTGTCTTCCGGGATCCAGCTCCAGGGTTTGTCGAGCGGCACCTTGTGCTGCTTCGCGACCGTGCGCAGCAGCATCTCGTAGTAGCCCTTGCCTTTGGCGAGCCAGCGCGAGAGCTTGCCATGCAGAGCCCCATCCTCGATCGAGAGCTCCGGGCGCTCGAACAGCAGTTCCTCGCTGCAGGTGAGGTGCTCGCCGAGTCCGTCGCACTCCGGGCAGGCTCCGATGTGCGTGTTGAACGAGAAGTGGCGCGGCTCCAGCTCGCCTTCCGGCGCGAAACCGCACTCCGGACAGGCTCCCGCGGAAGAGAACTCGCGTTCCCGGCCGCTCTTCGAACGCACGCGCACGCGACCGCCGCCCAGCGCCTCGGCCTGCTCCACGGCTTCGCTGATGCGCGCCCGGGTGGTCGCGCTGACGCTGAGGCGATCGACGACCAGCTCGACGCGCGTCTCGGCGCCGATCGGAGGCAGCGTCTCTTCCAGGCGCAGCTCGCGACCGTCAACCAGCAGGCGGGCGAAGCCCGCCGCGCGCCAGGCAGACACGCGCGACTGAATGCGCTCGGCCGGCTGCTCCACCGGCGGCAGCGGAGCGCCGAGCATGGGCGCGCTGATCCAGACGGCCTCGCCGTCAAAGTGCTTCAGCACTTCGCGGGCGACGCGCGAGGCATCGCTGCGTTCCAGCGCCGTGCCGTGTTCCGGGCAGCGACGCGTTCCTACGCGCGCCCACAGTACGCGCAGATGGTCGAGCAACTCGGTCGTCGTCGCCACGGTGGAGCGCGGCGAGGCGCTCAGGCCCTTCGCTTCGACGGCGACGCTCGGGCCGAGTCCCTCGATCCGATCGACCGGCGGACGGTCCTTGGTGCCGAGGAACTGGCGCGCGTACGTGGAGAGCGACTCGACGAAGCGGCGCCGCCCCTCCGTGAAGATCGTGTCGAGCGCCAGCGAGCTCTTGCCGGAGCCGCTCGGTCCGCTGATCACCACCAGCGCATCGCGCGGGATGTCGACATCGATGGCCTTGAGGTTGTGCGTGCGCGCGCCCCGCACCCGCAACTCGCGCGGTGCTTCCGGCACCGGCAGGTGGCGCTCGGCATCCTGCTTCCAGTGGCGCGAGTCGAGGAACTCGCGCAGCGCCTTGCCCGTAGCCGAGCTTTTCACCTTGCAGAGCTCCTCCGGCGTGCCCTGGCCCATCAGACGACCGCCGCCGGCGCCGCCCTCGGGGCCTAGATCAATGACATGGTCCGCCGCCAGCACGAGATCGAGGTTGTGCTCGATCACCAGCACCGTGTGGCCCATGTCCACGAGCTTCTGCAGGCTAGCCACCAGACGCGCGACATCCTGCATGTGCAGTCCGGTCGTCGGTTCGTCGAGAATGTAGAGCGTGTGACCGCGCGGGCGCTTCTGCAGTTCCGTGACGAGCTTGATGCGCTGCGCCTCGCCGCCGGAGATCGTGGTGGAGGGCTGTCCCAGACGCAGATAGCCCAGCCCCACCTCGCACATCAGCTCCAGCGGACGCGCGATCTTCGGGAAGGCGCGGAACAGCTCGAGTGCTTCTTCTGCCGTCATCGCCAGCACATCGGCGACCGTCTTGCCCTGGAAGCGCACATCCAGCGTCTCGGTGTTGAAGCGCTTGCCGCCGCACTCATCGCAGGGCACGGTCACGGGCGAGAGGAACTGCAGCTCGACGAACTTGGCGCCCGCGCCGCCGCAGGCCTCGCAGCGCCCTCCGGCGACATTGAACGAGAAGCGCGACTTGTCGTAGGCGCGCAGCTTCGATTCGGGGAGCGCCGCGAACAGATCGCGGATGGGATCGAAGACACCCGTGTAGGTCGCGGGATTGGAGCGCGGCGTGCGGCCGATCGGCGCGGCATCGATGGCGACGAGATCGTCGATCAGCTCGAGGCCTTCGATGGCATCATGGGCCTCGGGAGGCGGCACTTCGCGTCCGAGCCTGCGGGCCACGGCGCGCTCGAGCACGCGCTGGACCAGCGTGGACTTGCCCGAGCCGCTGACGCCCGTGACCGCCAGGAACAGACCCAGCGGGAAGCGCACGTCGATGTTCTGCAGGTGGAAGGCGCGTGCGCCGCGCACGACGAGCGCGCGGCCATTGCCCCTGCGCCGCTCCTGCGAGCCGCGCAGCACCAGCTCCCCGCGCAGCAGCCTGGCGGTGGCTCCCGTGCCCTTGGCGATCTGCGCTGGCGGGCCGCTGGCGACGATGCGGCCGCCGTGCGCGCCCGCTCCGGGGCCCACATCGATCAGCCAGTCGGCGGCACGCAGCGTGCTCTCGTCGTGCTCGACGACGATCACGCTGTTGCCGCCGTCGCGCAGGCGCAGCAAAGCCTGAATCAGGCGCGCGTGGTCGCGTGCGTGCAGGCCGATCGAGGGCTCATCGTGCACGTACATCACGCCCGAGAGCCCCGCACCCAGCTGTGCCGCCAGGCGAATGCGCTGCGCTTCGCCGCCCGCGAGCGTGTCGGCCGAGCGTTCCAGCGTCAGGTAGTCCAGGCCGACCTCGTGCAGGAACTCGATGCGGCGACGGATCTCCGTCAGGAGATCGCGCGCGATGCGCGCCTCACGCGGCGGCAGCTCCAGCGCGCCGATGCGCGCGCCCAGCTCGCGGATCGAAAGCCGTCCCAACTCCGGCAGGCTCACGCCGCCGAAAGTCACCGCACCGGCTTCCGGACACAGTCGCGAGCCGCCGCACGCGCCGCAGGGCTGGCTGGAGAGCAGCGGCTCGACCTGCGCCTTGTGCTTGCCTTCGCGCCAGGCGCGCTCGATCGCGGGCAGCACGCCGACAAAGCGCTTGTTCCAGCGCACGGTGCCGGAGAACTTCTTGCCCGACCAGCTGGCTTCGGTCTCGTAGCGTTCCTCGCCGGTGCCCTGCAGCACGATGCGCTGCGCGGACTTGCCGAGCTTGCTCCAGGGCGTGTCGAGATCAAAACCGTTCGCTTCGGCGACGGTCTCGAGGAAGTCGAAGTCGCAGGCCGGGAAGGTCAGCCCGTTGCCGCTGGCGCGCGTCACGCGCAGCGCGCCCTCGCGTATGGACAGACGCGGATCCTTGATCAGGCCGGCGAGGCTGGGCGTGCGCTGCTCGCCGAGACCCTCGCATTCGGCGCAGGCACCGTGCGGAGAGTTGAACGAGAAGAGCCGGGGCTCGAGCGGCGGCAGCTCGCGCCCGCAGCCCGAGCAGTTGCGGCTCGTCGAGTGCCGCCGTTCGCGCGCCTCATCGACGACGATCAGATCGCCTTCCCCCATCTGCAGCGCCTGCTGCACCGATTCGCGCAGTCGCGCCAGCTTCTCCTCGCGCACCTCGATGCGGTCGATCAGTGCTTCGATGGTGTGGCGCACATAGCGCTCGAGCTCGGGCTGGTCCTCGATGCGCACGAGCTTGCCGTCAATGCGTGCGCGCACGATGCCGCGCCGACGCAGATCATCGAGCAGTTCCTGATGATGTCCCTTCTTGTCGCGCACCAGCGGGGCATACAGCTGCACCGTGCGGCCGCTGTGCTCACGCACGACCGCCTGCACGATCTCTTCAGGAGTCTGTCCGCCGACCGGCAGGCGGCAGGCCGGGCAGTGCGGAGTGCCTGCGCGCGCGTAGATCACGCGCAGGTGGTCGACGATCTCGGTCAGCGTGCCCACCGTGGAGCGCGCTCCGCGGCTGATCGACTTCTGGTCCACCGCGATGGCCGGCGAGAGCCCCTCGATGCTCTCGACATCGGGCTTCTCCAGACCGCCGAGGAACTGGCGCGCGTAGGCGGAGAGCGTCTCCAAGAAGCGCCGTTGACCCTCACGGAAGAGTGTGTCGAAGGCCAGCGAGCTCTTGCCGGAACCCGAAACACCGGTGATCGCCACCAGGCGCTGCTTGGGGATGTCCACATCGACGCCGGCCAGGTTGTTCTGGCGCGCATTGCGGATCCGGATCTGGTTCTCGGTCATGGCAGCGGGGGCCTGCCTCAGGTGTCGCCACCCGATGGAAAGCCCTGCCATCCTACCGAGAGCGCGGCGGCACGCGGAAGGGGCTTGGGGGGGGACGGGATCCCCCCATGCGAGCCTGCCGTCAGTCTCGGTAGACCACTTTGGACTGCACCGCTTCGTGCAGCAGGCCGTTGGAGGCGATCAGATGGCCTTCCGCCAGCCATTCCTGCCCCCCGCCGCAGTCCGTCACCACGCCCCCCGCCTCCTGCACCAGCAGCGCGCCGGCGGCGAGATCATGCTTGGAGAGGTGCAGTTCCCAGTACGCATCGAAGCGTCCGGCCGCCACGTAGGCGAGGTCGATCGCGGCCGAGCCGAAGCGCCGGATGCCGCGCACATCGAGGAAGAAGCGGTTGAAGTTGGCGAGGTTGTTGTGCTTCAGCTCGTTGCGCCGGTAGGGAAAACCCGTTGCGAGCACGGCCTCGCGCAGCGCCGGCGTTGCGGAGACCCTGAGTCTGCGTTGAGCCAGATAGGCCCCGCCCCCTCGCCAGCCGTGAAAGCTCTCGCGCAGCAGCGGCACTTCCACCACGCCTACCTCCGGCTGCATGGCGCCGGACTGTGGATCGGGCGCGTACAGCGCGACCGAAACAGACCACATCGGCAGACCGTGCACGAAGTTGACCGTGCCGTCGAGCGGATCGAGATACCAGCGCGGCCGGTCGTCGGCGGGATCGCGTACGGCCTCTTCCGACTCGATGGCGTGGGCGGGAAAGGCCCTGCGAATGCGCTCGACCAGGCAAGCCTCAGCGGCGAGATCTGCGGCGCTGACCAGATCGCGCTCGCTGCTCTTGGAGCGGATCGCCGCTGGATCCAGGCGACCCCAGTGCTCCAGCAGCACGGCTCCGGCAGCCTGCGCCGCCTCACAGGCCAGCGCATGGGCCCGGAGACGCTCGGAGTCGTTCAGAGTCGGCACGGCGCTACTCCTTGCTGTTCGCCAGCGCGCTGACGATCTCGTCTTCCATCGGCTTCCAGCACGAGCGGTTGAGTCCCTCAAAGCGCGGGTAGTCGACCAGAATGCTGAAGACCAGCGTGCGGCCATCCGCGCTCTCCACGAGGCCCGAGAGCGCGCTCGTGCCCGCGATGAAGCCGGTCTTTGCGCGCAGGTTGCCCTTGGTCGTGCGATGCTCCAGCGTGCCGCTCATTCCGGCCACGGCCAGCGAGTCGACATAGGCGATGGCCGTCTTTCCTCCGCGGCGCAGCACGGCTTCGATCAGCGCCGTGATCTGTGCAACGCTGACACGGTTATCGCGCGACAGGCCGGAACCATCCACCTGCACGAGACCGGCGCTTGACACACCCAGCCGATCGAGTGCGGCCCGCGTCGCGCGTGCGCCGCCTTCGCGCGTTCCGGCCCCGCCGTGGGCGTGGCCAAGGGCGAGGAAGAGCTGATCGGCGCAGGCATTGTTCGACCAGGTGTTGATGGGCACCATCAGATCGCGCACCGGCGTCCGCATGCGCGCGACCGTGCGAGCGCTCTCGCGATTGCGTTCGCGAGCGATCCCGCCTTCGATGCGCACACCCTGCTCGCGCAGGCTCGCGCAGAGTGCGCGCCCGAACAGCAGCACCGGATCGGGTGCCGCGAAGCGCACGCTGTAGCGTTCCGTGCTGCGCGGGATCTCGCCGCCGACGCTGACGCTTGCCTCGCGCGCTTCGACGCGGATGTTGAGCTTCGAGCGCGCCGAAGCCGTCTTCGCGCTGTACTGGGGGTCAAGACCGTGGCCGGCGGGCTCGACGCTGACAAGTGCCGAGCCGCCCTCCTTGCCGGGGCGCACAAGTGCCGTGAGGCAACCGGCATTCGCGCTGAAACCACCCGCGCGCGCGCAGAACTCCGTCCAGTGCTGGTTGGAGGGCGGCCAGGCAGGACCTGGCCCCGGACGAAGGTAATCACCTTCGTCGAGAACCAGCTGGCCGCGCACGCGCTCGATGCCGGCGGCCCTGAGCTCGCGGGCCACCGGTATCACGAAGCGATCGATGCTGCCGCCGGCTTCCCGGTCATAGAGCGGGTCCGCACCGGCCTTCACGATCAGGTCGCCTTCCAGCACACCATTGACGACCGGACCGGCCGCTTCGAAGCGCGTCTCCAGCTCCGCGTCCACCCCCATCAGCACCAGCGCAGCCGCCGAAGTGACGAGCTTGAGATTCGAAGCCGGCCGCATGGCGCGTTCCGATTGCAGCGCCACCAGGGCACCGCCTGCGCCGGCCTCGCGCACATGGACTCCGACCTCGACCGCACCCGCGCTGATTTTGCCCTTGGTGTCCCGGGCAGCCTTGGCCTGGTAGCGATCCACGATGCCTGCGATGCGGGCCTGCAGGCCGCGATCGATACCGCTCTGCTTGCCGCTTGCCGCAAGCTGCGGCGCGGCCGCGGAGGGCGCGGCGGCCACCAGCACGGGCTCCTCCGAATCTTCGGCTGCCTCCAACGAGGGCAATTCCCCCGCCAGCATGCCGTAGAGGATGTACAGGCAGAGCCCGTTGGCCAGGAGCAGCAGCGCTATTCGCGCGGCGGAGGCGGACGTTCGTCGTCGTTCGCGAGGAGCCATGTCGTGTTGTAGACCAAGATGCTGGTGCGACGAATCTTCTCCGCATCGAGCTTGTCGATGGTGTCGCGCCAGGTGTGGTAGTCGGTGTTGCGTTCGATCGGCAGGCCTTCGAAGAAGAACAGCACCGGCACGCCGATCTGGTGGAAAGAGTGGTGATCCGAGCGAGCGAACAACTCCTCGCCCTGCCGCAGGATCAGCTTCTGAATGCCCGTGGGCGAGAGCTTGCGGGCGCGATCGAGCACCTTCTCGAGCGTCGGATTCTGCGTGATGCCGATCACCGCCACTTCGGCGGCATCGCCGCGGCCGATCATGTCCATGTTGATCATCGCCACCAGCTTCTGCGCCGGAACCGGCAGCCGCTGCGTCAGCGCCCGGCTGCCGAGCAGGCCGTCCTCTTCGCCGGCGAATGCGCACAGGAGCACACTGCGGCGCGGGCGAGACGCACTCAGCGCCTCCGCCAGTTCCAGCAGCGCGCTGGTGCCCGAGCCGTTGTCGTCCGCGCCGTAACCCACGCGACCGCGCACATCCACGCCGATGTGATCGTAGTGGGCCCCGATCACGACCCACTCTTCGGCGAGCGCAGGATCGCTGCCGGAGATCCGGCCCACGACATTGTCGATCTCAACTTCGCCTTCCGAGACCTTTCCGTTGAGCAGCACGCGGCGCTTCTCCAGCTTGGGTCGGTTGACCTTGGGTGCCTTGTCGGTCTTCGCCGCCCAGGCCGCGACGTCAAAGCCCAGCAGCTCGCTCGCGCAGGCTTCGCTGAGCTCCAGCGCGGGCAGGGTTTCGCGCGGGCGCTGATCGGGCGCGACGCCGACCCAGTCCGCGAACGTGTGCCGCATGCGCAGCCCCGGCGCATCGAAGCGCGCGGCTTCGGTGCCCGGAACATGCTTCGATCCATCGGGAGGACCGTAGCTGCGGCGCACGAGCAGCGCACCGGCGGCGCGCGCCTCGCGCAGGTCGCGCAGTTTCTTCCAGAGCGCCGCTTCCTCCGTGACTTCCATGCCGCCGAAGCGCTTGGCATGCCGCGGCTCGCCCTCGACGAGCACGGCGATCTTCCCGTCGAGCTTGAGGCCCTGCAGCTCGAGATACCCCTCGCTCCTGGAGTCGATGCCGAAACCCACGAAGACCAGCTCGCCAGCGACCTCTCCGGTGCAGTGCGGCAGTGCAACGAAGTCCTTGCCGTACTCAAAGCTGCGCGGCGCGCCGCTGCCGGGATCCAGGCGCAGGTAGCAGGCGCTCTCGTCGGCCTTGGGCAGCCGTCGCGAGAACGGACGAAGGAATGTTCCGGCTTGGGCCGTCTGGGATGCGCTCAACGCTCCTGCTCTTGGCACGGGCACCAGGTCGCGCTTGCTGTTGGCCTTCCAGAATTCCACGGAATCGCTCAACGGCTCCACGCCGGCCTGTGCGAACACTTCGCTGATGTAGGCAGCGGCTTCCTCGAGGCCCTGACTGGGGCTGTCGCGGCCCTCGCGCTCAGGAGCGGCCAGAATCCCGACGTGACGCGCAAGGTCTTCCTTGCGCAGCGTGGCCAAACCGGCCTCGTGCGCACCCGGTGTGCACAGCGACAGCAGCAGCAGTCCGATGCTCAACATGTTCGGCCTACACTTGCAGTTCAGCGCGGCAGGATCAAGCCCCGCCCGCCGGCGCGAGCGCATGGCGCGTTCGGTCGGCGGACAGCTCGATCAATCCGGGGAAGACGGCCCGGGCGCGCTCCAGTGCCAGGCCGGGATCGAGCGATGGATAGAAATGGGTCAGCACCAGCTTGCCGACTCCCGCGTCGAGCGCGAGTCGCGCCGCGCCCGAGGGTGTCAGGTGGTGCTGCTGTGCGTGCTCCTCGCCGAAAGAGCACTCGCAGACGAGCACGCTGGTGCCGCGTGCCAGCGCAGCGAGCTCGGGGCTCTCGCCGCTGTCGCCGGAGTAGGTCACCGAGCAGCCGTTGCCCAGATCCACCCGCCAGCACAGCGCGTGCGGCGTGTGTCCCGTGGGACGCCAGGCGAGCTTGAGACCGTCGAGTTCGATCCAGCGACCGATCGCCTGCGGTTCCACTTCGCGCACCGTGACCGCTTCGAAACGCACCCAGTTGTGGGCCCCGAAGACCGCGCCGCCGCGCTCGAGCAGCTCGCTGAGGCCCTCAGGGCCGACCAGCTCCAGATGTCCGGCGCGCAAGTCGGGATTGCGACGCGCGAAGGCGAGGGCGAAGAGATCCCAGCAGTGGTCGGGATGAAAATGGCTCAGAACCACTGCCCCGATGTCCTCGATGCCGTAGCCCAGTTCGCCGAGCGATCGCAGCGTGCCCGGCCCGCAGTCAAACAGCACCAGCTTGCGTCCCGGACGCACCAGTGCATGCCCGCTCGTTCCGTAACCGGCCCTGGGCAGGATCGAACCTGCCCCCAATACGATCCATTCCGCCATGATGCTGCGCCTTGCGTATCTCAGCCGCGCATGCCGTTGCGCTTGGTCGAGTGGAACCGCCAGGCATCGTGCAGAATGTCCTCGAGCTCGCCGCGCTGCGGCTGCCAGCCGAGCAGATCGCGCGCGCGCGTTCCGCCCGAGACGAGGCAGGGCGGATCACCTTCGCGGCGGGCCACCACGCGGGCCGGTATCGGATGGCCGCTGATGCGTCGCGCCGCCTCGATCACCTCACGCACGGAGTAGCCGCTGCCGGTGCCCAGATTGCAGCGGATCGAGCTCACTCCGGCCTGCAGCCGGGCCAGCGCCGCGAGGTGCGCGCGCGCGAGATCCTCGACATGCACGTAGTCGCGGATGCAGGTGCCATCGGGCGTGGGATAGTCATCGCCGAAGATGAGGATCTCCGGACGCTGTCCCAGCGCCACCTGCAGCACCAGCGGAATCAGGTGGGTTTCGGGCTGGTGATCCTCGCCCAGCGTGCCGTCCTGGCTGGCCCCGGCGGCATTGAAATACCGCAGGGCCGCCGCACGCAGCCCGTAGGCGCGCGTGTAGTCCTCCAGCATGTGCTCGATGTGCAGCTTGGTCTTGCCGTAGGGCGAAATCGGCACCTGCGGATGGGTTTCGTCGATGGGCACGCGCACCGGCTCGCCGTACGTGGCGCAGGTGGAGCTGAAGACGATCTCCTGCACGCCGCGCTCGCGCATCACCTCGAGCAGCGTGTGCGTGTAGACCACGTTTTCAAGGTAGTACTTCGCCGGATCGGTGACCGACTCGCCGACGAAGCACTTGGCGGCGAAGTGAATCACCGATCGCGGCCGGTGCTCGCGAAACGCGCGCAAGAGCTGCTCGCGATTGCCCATGTCCCCCACGACCAGCGTGGCGCGCGCGGCGCTGCGATGTCCGGTGGAGAGGTTGTCGTAGATGATCGTCGGCACGCCGCAGCGCACCAGCTCTGCCACCGTGTGGCTGCCGATGTACCCGGCGCCGCCGATGACCAGCACGGGGCCAGTCAGGCCGGAAGGTGCCGGCGTGCTGCCCGCAGAAGAAGAGGAAGCGCTCATGCGAAGTGTGTGGCGGCGAGCCTAGCGTGTCGCGAGGCGCGCTCCCAGACGGCAGAGCTCATCAAAAAAACCAGGCCAGGATTTCGTGACGCATGCGGCCTCGGCGATCGCCGTCTCCGGCCGAACCAGTCCCAGCAGCGCGAAGGCGAAGACCATGCGATGATCCCCCGCCGGATCGAGCAGGACCGGCTGCGCACTGGATGCCAGACGCGGGCCGACCTCCATCCAGTCGGATCCGTGACGGACCTCCAGACCCGCTTGCCGGAAGCCGCGCGCGAGCACCTCGATGCGCGAGCTCTCCTTGCGGGGCAGCGTACCCAGACCCTCCAGCCGCAATGCCTCGCCGCCGCGCCAGGCGTGCGCCGCGCCCACGCCGGCCAGCACGGGTGCGAGGTCCGGATGCCCCTCCAGCGACAGAGTGGCTGTGCGTTGGACGCGGCCGCTCGCGAGCAGGCTTTGCTCATCGGCCGCGCAGTCGCCTCCCAGCGCCTGCAGGAATTCGATGATGCGCCAGTCGCCTTGAGCAGAGCGGCTGCCCAGACCTTCCACGCGCACTTCACCCTCGCTCACCACGGCCGCCGCGAGCAGCACTGCGGCCGCGCTGGCATCCGGCTCGATCCGCACCGGGTCTGCCGGGGCGCGCATGGGCCCGCGCACGCTCCAGCAGGCCTCGCTGCCAAGCACCCGAGCCCCCATCTGCTCAAGCACGGAGCACGTCAATTCCACGTACGGCCGGGAGGGCAGTGTTCCGGCGACACGGACCTGCGTCTCATCCGGCCAGGCACTGAGCGCCAGCAGCAGCGCGCTGAGCTCCTGACTGGAGATCGGATGCTCCAGTACCAACTCCGAGGGCGGACCGATCGGCCGTACCCGCACGGGCCAGCCATCCGCAGGACCCAGATGTTCCAGCGGGACACCCGCGCGGCGCAAGGCGGCAAACAGGGGCGCGGAGCGTCGCTGCTGCAGCGTGCCGCCGGGCCGAAGCGTCATTTCGCGGCCGCTCATCCCGCACAGGGCGGCCGCAGCGGTTGCCAGACGCGCCAGCGTGCCGGATTCGCCGAGTTCCAGCGGCTCTTCTGCACGCCAGCCGCGGTGCGGCCCGGGCGGAAGGCCGGAAATCGCAAGCGCTGCCGGAGCCAGCACGCTCAGCGACGATCCGACCCGCTCCACCAGTCCTCGGGCTGCGAGGACGTCCGCACTGGAAGGCAGCGCGGTCAGCCGCGTGCGACCTTGCGCGAGAGCCGCGGCGAGCAGCAGGCGCTGCGCGATCGACTTGGAGCCCGGCAACCGGGCGCTGCCTCGCAGCGCGTTGCCCGGCACCAAGCAGACCGTCTCCATGCGATCCAAGCTGCGTCATGCTGGGTCGGCCTGTCAACTCCCGGCCCGCTTGTGCATACTGCGCGCCCCCCACCATGGCATGCGCATCTCCTTTCCTTGGTCGCGATCAGCGTGTTCCGGGTCTCGAACTGCTCGCATCGGGCAAGGTGCGAGACGTCTACGCACTGGATGCACGCCACCTGCTGTTCGTGACGACCGACCGCGTGTCGGCCTTCGATGTCGTGATGCGCGAAGGCGTGCCGTTCAAGGGCCAGGTGTTGACCGCGATCTCGGCCTTCTGGTTCGCACGCACGCGCGACATCATCGACAACCATCTCGTCTCCACTTCGGTGGATGATCTGCACGGTCTCGATGCCGGCTGGCGCGAGCGCCTGCAGGGGCGCGTGATGATCGTGCGCCGCGCGCAGCCCACCAGCGTCGAGTGGGTCGTACGCGGTTACCTCGCGGGTTCGGGCTGGAAGGAGTATCGCGAGCGCCAGTCGATCTGCGGTGTGCCGCTGCCGGCCGGGCTGGTGCAATCCGCCCGATTGCCGACCCCGATCCTCACGCCGACCACCAAGGAGGCGGCGCACGATCTGCCGCTGACGCCCGAGCAGGCCTGCGAGCGGGTGGGCAAGCCGATCTTCGACGCGGCGCACAAGGCGGCGCTGGAACTGTTCGCGCGCGGAACGCGCGAGCTCGATGGCCTCGGCATCCTGCTGGCCGACACCAAGTTCGAGTTCGGCGTGCTCGACAACCGCGTCATCCTGATCGACGAGGCGCTGACGCCGGACAGCTCGCGCTTCTGGGAAAAGCGCGACTGGAAGCTCGGCGGCTCGCCGCCTTCCTACGACAAGCAGATCCTGCGCGACTGGCTCGAGGCGCAGCCATGGAACAAGGAGTATCCCCCGCCGACGCTCGATCCCGCGATCGTCCGGCGCGTCAGCGAACGCTATCTCGAAATCTGCGCGAAGATCACCGGCTCCGTGCCGGCCGGCGTGGAGGCGCGCTGAGCGTGGGCGTGCGTGTCATCGATTGGGAAGGCGACTGGCGCGGCCATGCACTGCTGCTGGACCAGACCCTGCTGCCGTTGGAGTGCGTCGAGCTCTCCGTCTCCGATGTGCAGTCGATGCACGATTGCATCCGGCGTCTGGCTGTGCGCGGCGCGCCGGCGATCGGCGTCGCGGCGGGCTTTGGTGTCTGCCTGAGCCTGCGCACGCTGAGCACGGAGAACGTCAGCCAGGCACTGGTGCGCGTCGAGCAGGCCTGCGCGCTGCTGGCGCGTTCCCGCCCTACGGCCGTCAATCTGTTCTGGGCGCTGGAGCGCATGCTCCAGCACGCGCGCGCCATCGCGCCGGCCTGCGAGAACGCCGTGCGCTTCGCCCAGCGCCTGCTCGAGGAAGCGCGCGCGATCCAGCGCGAGGATGCCGCGGCCTGCCAGCGCATGGGCGAGCTCGGTGCCGAGCTGCTCCGCGACGGCATGACGGTGCTGACGCACTGCAATGCTGGCGCGCTCGCCACCGCCGGCGTGGGCACGGCTCTGGCGCCGATCTACGTGGCCAAGTCGCAGGGCAAGCACGTGCGCGTCTACGCGGACGAGACGCGCCCCTTGCTGCAGGGAGCGCGCCTCACCGCGTGGGAGCTGCAGACGCAGGGCATCGAGGTGACGCTGATCACCGACAACATGGCCGGCCGCGTGATGTTCGAGGGACGCATCGACGCGGTGATCGTCGGCGCCGACCGCATCGCACGCACTGGTGATGTCTGCAACAAGATCGGCACGTACTCGGTGGCAACGCTGGCTGCCGCGCACGGTATTCCCTTCTATGTCGTCGCACCTCTGTCGACCTTTGATGCGCGCATTCCCGATGGATCGCACATTCACATCGAAGAACGCCAGCCCGAGGAGATCACCGAGGGCTTCGGGCGACGCACGGCCCCGCCGGGAGTGCGCACCTACAATCCGGCCTTCGATGTGACACCGGCGCGTCTGGTGCGAGCCATCGTGACGGAGGCGGGCGTGATCCACACGCCCGATGAGGCGCGAGTCAGCGCGCTGCTGCGCTCGGCCGGACGCCTCGGCTGACTTTCCTCGGCGGCTTTTCTGCAGCCTTGGTTTCAGATCCGGGACAGCGGGATCCGAAAGATTTCCCTGCAGCCCCTCCTTGCGGAGGGGCCTCCCCAGTTCTGACACCCTGTTCCGCATCCCGGAATCAGCACCCCGGAATCTCCACCATGGTTTCCAAGAAGCCCACCCCCTCCCGCAAGAAGAGCGAGACCCCCCTGGACAAGCCCGCTCACAAGCCCGCTGAAAAGCCGGCGCATTCCGGCAAGGGGGCCGCAAACCCGTCCAAGCGTGCCACGGCAGCCAAGACGGAAAGCGGCGCCGAAACCGAGGAAGAGGGCAAGGGCGGCTCCATGCGCCCCGACGAGATGCCGGCCGAGGTGCTGGAGTTCATCCAGGCCATCGATGAATACAAGCGCATCCACCGCCGTCCGTTCCCCTCGTGGAGCGAGGTCCTGGAAGTGCTGAAGACGCTGGGTTACGAGCGCGCGGCCTGAACCGGACGCGCGAAAAGTCTCACGCGTAGATCGGACAGGCGCGCGAGAGCTCTGCGACCGCGCGCGCCACCCGCGCGCGCACGCTGGCTTCTTGCGGCTGGCGCAGAACATCCGCGATCCAGCCGCCGAGCGCCTGCATGTGCTCCTCCCGCAGGCCGCGCGTGGTGATGGCGGGCGTGCCCAGACGCACGCCGGAGGCCTCCATGGGCGGCCGCGTGTCGTACGGGATCAGGTTCTTGTTGCAGGTCAGCCCCACCTCGTGCAGCAGATCCTCGGCCTGCTTGCCCGAAAGGCCGATCGAATTGACGTCGACCAGCATGAGGTGGTTGTCCGTGCCGCCCGACACGATGCGCAGGCCGCGCTCGCTGAGCGTCGCAGCCAGCACGCGCGCATTCGCGACCACCTGCCGCTGGTAGTTCGCGAACTCCGGCCGCATGGCCTCCTCCAATGCGATCGCCGTGGCCGCGATGACGTGCATCAGCGGCCCGCCCTGATC
>SXGT01752252.1_pt1 | contig 44443 bp, 33 predicted proteins | sample 3176221 | NCBI WGS metagenome assembly SXGT01 (sample SAMN11356862, study PRJNA531348) | freshwater metagenome | isolation source: freshwater sample F1-120 | place: China: Fuxian Lake, Yuxi | collected 2017-12-25 | reverse complement strand
TTTCGATTTCGTCGAGCAGCACCACGGCATAGGGACGGCGGCGGATTTTTTCCGTAAGCTGGCCACCTTCTTCATAGCCAACGTACCCCGGCGGAGCGCCGATCAGCCGGCTGACGTTGTGCTTCTCCATGTATTCGCTCATGTCGATTTGGATGAGGGCATCCGCATCGCCAAACATGAACTCGGCCAGGCTCTTGGCGAGGAGCGTTTTGCCCACGCCGGTCGGCCCGGCGAATACGAAGCAGCCGGCGGGCCGCTTGGGGTCCTTGAGGCCGCTGCGGCTGCGGCGGACGGCCTTGGCAATCGCCTTGACCGCCTGCTCCTGGCTGATGACTTTTTTGTGCAGCTCGTCTTCCATTTTCATGAGCCGCAGGCTGTCCTCGGTGCTCATGCGGGTGAGCGGGATGCCGGTCATCTTGCTGACGACTTCGGCTATCACTTCCTCGTCCACCACGCCATCGGTCTCGCGCGACTTGTCGCGCCATTCGCGGGTGATGGTATCCTTCTTCTTGCGGAGCTTGTCCGCCTGGTCCCGGAGCGAAGCGGCCTTCTCGAAATCCTGATTGGCGACCGCCTCTTCCTTCTCCTTGTTGAGTCGTTCGACTTCTTCGTCGATCTCCTTGAGATCCGGCGGCTTGGTCATGGCCCGCAGGCGGACCCGGGCACCGGCTTCGTCGATAACGTCAATGGCTTTGTCGGGGAGACAGCGGGCGGTGATGTACCGCTCCGAGTATTCGACGGCAGCCAGCAAGGCGTCGTCGGTGATTTGCACGCGGTGATGATCCTCGTACTTTTCGCGAAGTCCCTTGAGAATCAGCACCGTCTCGTCCTTGCTGGTTGGCTCGACGATGATTTCCTGGAAGCGACGGGCGAGGGCCGAGTCCTTCTCGATGTACTTGCGATATTCATCGAGGGGGGTGGCTCCGATGCACTGGATTTCGCCGCGGGCCAAGGCGGGTTTCAAAACATTGGCCGCGTCGATGGCACCCTCGGCACCACCGGCACCGACGAGAGTATGAAGCTCGTCGATGAAGAGGATGGTGTTCTTGGCCCGGCGGACTTCGTTCATGACCGCTTTGATGCGTTCTTCGAACTGGCCGCGGTATTTGGTACCGGCAACCATCATGGCCAGGTCGAGCACGACAATCCGCTTGTCGCTGAGGATCTCCGGAACGTTGCCGCTGACAACTCGCTGGGCGAAACCTTCGACGATGGCCGTTTTGCCGACGCCCGCTTCGCCGAGGAGAACGGGGTTGTTCTTGGTGCGGCGGCAGAGGACCTGTGTCGCCCGTTCGATTTCTCGTTCGCGGCCGATGACAGGGTCAAGCTTTCCTTGGCGGGCAAGCTCAGTCAGGTCGCGGCCAAAGCTGTCCAGAGCCGGAGTCTTGGACTTGCCGCTGCGGCCAGAACTTTGCGATTCGCCCCCGCCGCCGCTGGAAACGCCAGCCGCCTCGCGACCACCACGTCCACCGGTTTCGCCGCCACCTTCTCCTTCCAAGCCGTGGCCGAGCAGGTTGAGGACTTCCTCGCGGACCTCTTCCAGCTTGAGGCCGAGATTCATGAGAACCTGGGCGGCGACGCCTTCCTGTTCCCGGAGCAGTCCGAGCAGGATGTGCTCGGTGCCGACGTAGTTGTGATTAAGGTTGCGGGCCTCTTCCATCGAATACTCGATGACCTTCTTGGCCCGCGGCGTCTGCGGGAGCTTGCCCATCGTGACCATCTCGGGCCCCGACTGCACGAGCTTTTCAACTTCGAGGCGAATTTTGCGGAGATCCACGTCCAGGTTTTTCAGCACATTCGCAGCGACGCCGGAACCTTCCTTGACGAGGCCAAGTAGAATGTGCTCGGTGCCGATGTATTCATGGTTGAACCGCTGGGCTTCCTGATTCGCAAGCTGCATCACTTTGCGGGCGCGGTCGGTAAAGCGTTCGTACATGGTTGGTTTCCTTGGTGCCGGGTCTTTTCTTCCGGGCGAGTTGTGGGGTGCATCCTGCGGATGAGTTACTTCTGGCAACTCCGGTCTTCGTGTTGTCTTGGTTGTATGTATCTAAATCGCTGGTTGTTGCTGGTCTGCAGCAATTGTTTACTGTTGGGGCCTTTTCGCCAAGTGGCTACTGTTTGTCGGCGCTGGAGTTCTGCCTTTAGGCGGCCCGAGTTAGTGGTGGTTCGCCCTCGCAGGCGCTGCGGGACAGTTTGAGTTCGCTTGCTATTTCCATGCGCCAAGTCGCTGCTTGCGGCAATTCACTCAATTCGTTCAGGTGATGCATTGCTTCTTCATTGCGACCGTGGCGGCGGCAAAGTGTCGCCAGGAGCAGTCGAACTTCGGCATCACCGGGACAGGTTTCCAGAATTTGCGTCAGCAAGCTTTCAGCCTGGCTCAGGTGTCCTTTCAAATACTCCGTTTGAGCCTGCATCAGCAGGCGGTTGGCGTCATCATTGGGCGGCGTCTGCTTTGCGGCTTCCACCGACAGAAACTTGGCTGTGGAGCGGGCCGCGACAATCCAGAACCATAGCACCAAAATCCACACTGCTGCGGGGACTAACCAAGGGGCCAAACCTCGCGACAGCAGTTGGGGCCAGATGAACGTCGTTATCAAGGCATAATTGAGTAGACCCCCAAAAGCCGTAGCAGTCGCCAGACCTCGCCCGCTCCCCCGGAGCCATAGGGAGGCCAGGCCAGGCCAAAGCAACCACAGGGCATCTCTTCGCATCCTTTGCGCTCCAGAATCCATTCGCGAATTGCGGCCATTCAGGGCCGCGAAATTCTAACTCCCAGAATCCGACTGGGCAAGGCAAGTTCAAGCCGTATTTGGAGTTGCGGCGAATGGGGCAGCCTAAATCCGAACTCGGCGCTGCAAAACCCGCAAGCAAACCAGATTAACCGCGATAAACTGTTCTCGTTACAATGGGAATCCTTTCACTTCAACTGCCAAATTGGTGCCCAAACTGGACCTTGGCACTGTTAAATGCAATCAGTGTGCCAGCCGTATTCTTCGATGCAACCCAATCTTCCAGCCGACCACATGGCCGCCCTGCGGATCATGGACGCCAATTTCAACCGGGCGAACGAGGCCTTGCGCGTCCTGGAAGAGTATTGCCGTTTCGGGCTCAGTGATGGACATCTGACAAGATGCTGGAAAGAGTTGCGGCACTCGCTAGCGAACGTTCATGCGGCTTTGCCCGTTGCCGACCTGCTTCATTCTCGCGATACCGCCGGCGATGTGGGAACGGCTGTCAAAACGGACCAGGAGCAGAGCCGCGGTTCCATCCGCCATGTAGCCCAGGCGAGTTGCAAACGACTGGAACAGGCGCTCCGGTCTCTGGAGGAGTATGCCAAAGTCCTCAGCCTGCCAGCGCGCGAAATCGAGGCGCTGCGTTATCAGTCCTACACCTTCGAAAAGGCAACGCTGCTCACAGCCAATAGCCAGCAGAAGCTGGCAGGAGCTTGGCTGTATGTTCTGATGGATGGTGGCGAATCCGCCGAGGCGTTTGCAAGGCTTGCGCTCGAAATCTGTCAGTCGGGGGCGGACATCGTGCAACTGCGCGAAAAAGAGATGGCCGACAGCGAATTGCTGGAACGGGCAAAAATCCTGCGGCGGATTTCTCGCGAAAGCGGCACGCTCTTCATCATGAATGACCGGCCGGACCTCGCTTTTCTGGCGGATGCCGACGGTGTTCATGTCGGCCAGGAAGAGTTGTCCATCCAGGACGTCCGCCGCATCGTCGGCCCGGAGATGCTCATCGGCCTCTCCTCACACTCCATCGACCAGGCCCGCGCCGCCGTACTTGCCGGCGCGAGCTACATCGGCTGCGGCCCCACGTTTCCCTCCGGCACGAAACACTTCGACCACTTCCCCGGCCTCGCATTCCTCCGCGAAGTCGCCGCCGAAATCAGCCTGCCGGCGTTTGCGATTGGGGGAATCACGCTGGAAAACCTGGAGGAAGTGCTAGGAACGGGGATGAAACGGGTGGCGGTGGGAGGCGTGGTGATGACGAGCAAGTCTCCTGCCCAAATACTTCGGAGCCTTGCGGTGAAACCAGCGGCAATTTGAGATTCCGACTGGTTGCCCCAATCTCTAACCCCGTTGTCAGCCCCCATCCCTTCCTTATACTACTCAGAGTGTGGATTTGACTCGATTTTAACGCCAGACTGGGCGGCCAAAAGCGGCTGCCGGGGGCTGGTTTGCTTCGGCGGCGGCTGTCTTGATGCCGCCCCTTTGGAAAGGTCTTCGTGAAAGCGGATACCCCTGCTGCAGGCGCTAACTACTTGGCGCGTCATGAGTTCCTGATTCGCCGGCTCCATTCTCTCTCCGGCCTGATTCCCGTCGGCGCGTATATGGTGGTCCATCTGCTGACCAACGCCAGCGTGCTGGACAGCGCTGCGTCGTTCCAGCGGAATGTCTATTCGATTCACAGCTTCGGCAAGATGCTGCCGGTGATCGAGTGGGTCTTTATCTTCATCCCGCTGCTGTTCCATGCCATCTTTGGCGTGGTCATCATCCGGGGCGGCCTCCCCAACAGCAGCACCTACAAATACACCAGCAACGTCCGCTACACCCTGCAGCGGGCAACCGGAATGATAGCCTTCGCCTTCATCATGTGGCACGTCTTCCACATGCACGGCTGGATTCACACGGACTGGTGGATGCACAACGTGGCCGAGCCTCTCGGCGGCGGCCAATTCAAGGCGTTCAACGCCGCCTCCACCGGGGCGCTGGCGATGCGGATGAGCATCATCGTGCCGGTCCTTTACGCCATCGGTGTCCTTTCCTGTGTCTTTCACCTGGCCAACGGCATCTGGACGTTCGGCATCACCTGGGGCCTGTGGGTCACGCCGCAATCCCAGCGGCGGGCGAACTTCGCCTGCGCCGCCTTTGGCGTCCTCCTCGCGGTCGTTGGCCTTTCCGCCCTTGGCGGCTTTGCGGCCAAGGTCGATGTGGAAGAGGCGCGGAAGGTTGAAGAGCAGATGCGCAAGGCCAAGCTGGCCGCGGGTGAAATCACTGAGGATGAGCATAAGATTGCCAAGCCGAAAGAAGCCCCTAAAGAAACCGCCAAGGCGGAGACAACCTCACCCTCTCCAGCCACCAAATCCGGCGACTAACCCATTCTGCAATCTGCCTTCTCCAATCTGCCTTCCCCCTGACCTCCGCCCTCTAACCTCTGACCTCTTTCAATGGCTAAGCAACGCGTGATGGTTGTCGGCGGTGGACTGGCTGGTCTGGCTGCCGCGATGAAGCTCGCCGAAATCGGCATCGATGTGGACCTGATGAGCCTGGTCCCTGTCAAGCGTTCGCATAGCGTCTGCGCCCAAGGCGGCATCAACAGTTGCAATGATGTAACGCGGCAGCAGGGGGACAGCGAGTGGCTCCACTTCGACGACACGGTCTACGGCGGCGACTTCCTGCAGCATCAGCCGCCGGTCAAGGAAATGTCTTACTGGGGACCGAAGGTCATTGAATTGCTCGACCGTCTTGGCGTCACGTTCAACCGCACGCCGGAAGGTTTTATCGACCGCCGGCGATTCGGCGGCACAATGTTCAAACGAACCGCCTTCGCCGGCGCGACCACCGGCCAGCAGCTCCTCTATGCGTTGGATGAGCAGGTCCGCCGCTGGGAGACGGAAGGCAAAATCAAGAAGTACGAATTCTGGGATTTCCTCGGCCCCATCCTCGACGATAACGGCGTCTGCCGCGGCTGCGTGGGGCAAGACCTGGTGACGATGGAAATCCGCTCCTTCCCCGCTGACGCCGTCATTGTCGGCAGCGGCGGACCGGGCCTCATCTATGGCCGCTCCACCATGTCGATGGTCTGCACGGGCTCTGCCGCCAGCCGCTGCTTTCAGGTGGGCGCAAAGTTCGGCAATGCGGAATTCATTCAAGTACATCCCACGGCTATTCCTGGCGCGGACAAGCTCCGCCTCATGAGCGAATCAGCCCGCGGCGAAGGGGGCCGCGTCTGGGTGCCCCGCAAGCCGCAGGACGCTCGCGACCCGCTAACCATTCCGGAAGGGGAACGCTATTACTTCCTGGAAGAGCGCTATCCGAAGTACAAGAACCTTGTGCCGCGAGACATCGCCACCCGCGAAATCTTCGACATCTGCGTCAACGAAGGGTTGTCCGTCGAGAAGGATCGGCTCGCCGTCTATCTCGATCTGACGCACATCTCCAAGAAGGAGCTCGATCGCAAGCTGGGGGGTATTCTCGACATCTACGAGAAGTTCCAAGGAGTCGATCCCCGCACCACTCCGATGAAGATCTTCCCCGCCGTTCATTACTCGATGGGTGGATTATGGGTCGATTACAAAAAGAGCGCGGACGGCGGGTTGCAGATCGGCTCGCCGCAGAACCAGGTGACGAACATCCCGGGCCTGTACGCCATCGGAGAGTGCGACTATCAGTACCACGGAGCGAATCGACTCGGGGCCAATTCCCTTCTCTCCTGCATCTTCAGCGGCCTGATCACCGCTCCAGGCATCGAAACGCTTCTCAAGGGGCAAAAGCAATCCGCCGCCGATTTGCCGTCTTCGCTGTTTGAAAGTGCCGTCAAGCAGCACAAATCGCGGCACGATGCCCTGCTCAAGCGGGCCGGCGGGGGCGAGAATCCTTACCTGATTCATCAAGAGCTCGGCGATATCATGACCAAGGCGGCTACAGTCGTTCGCCGCAACGATCAGCTCGAAGACGCTCTTAGCAAAGTGCATGACCTTTACGCCCGCGCCAAAAAGTGCTCCCTGTCTGATAGCGGGAACTGGACGAACCAGAACGTCGTTTTCACCAAGGCCCTGCTCGACATGTTCCCGCTCGCTTTCTGCATTCTCAAAGGTGCATTGCAGCGGGACGAGTGTCGCGGCGCTCATTACAAGCCGGCCTTCGCCATGTCGGGCCTCAAGGCCACGGAACCGGTCGAGCGGCGGAAGGAAGCCGAAGCCTGGTGCGACAAGTTTGATGAGAACAACAAGAAGTGGCTTAAGTCTTCCGTGGCAAGCTGGGCCGGCGACGACGTGGAAATCGCTTACGAAGACGTCGATACCACGCTCATTCCCCCGCGTCCGCGACTGTACGGTCTGGTTGGTTCCGACGAAATTGAAAAAGTCTGGAAGGAACGTCAGGCGGTGAAAGACGCCGCTTCCAACGGCAAAGGCAATGGATCGATATCCAGCAAAGCGGCTCCAGCTGCCGCTAAGTAAGTGGGGTAGGCTTCCAGCCTGCCCAGAAAAATCTGCGAATCAAACACTCATCGCAAATCATGTCCCACACTCATAACGGCAATTCCGATCCAGCTTCTGCCGACCACGGCCATGACGGCCACGCTCACGCCGCGCCGGATTCGTTCGAAGTCCGTGTCCTGCGACAGGACGCCCCCGGCCAGCCCAGCTATTGGGAACGGCACAAGGTGAAGTATGAGCCGGACATGAACGTGATCAGCGTGCTCCAGCGGATTGCTGCCCGGGCCACGGCCAGCGACGGCAAAAAGGTCTCTCCGGTCGCCTGGGATTGCAATTGCCTGGAGGAAGTCTGCGGCGCTTGCACGATGGTTATCAACGGCAGGGTGCGGCAAAGCTGCTCCGCTCTGGTGGACAAGCTGCTCGCTGACCGTGCCGGTGAAATCGAACTCCAGCCGATGACGAAATTCCCGGTCGTCCGCGATCTGGTGGTCGACCGCAGCCGGCTCTTCCGGGCGCTGCAAAAGGTCAAGGGCTGGATTCCAGTCGACGGATACATTGACATGGGCCCCGGCCCACGGCAGAGCCCTTCGGATCAAGAGACAGCCTATCCCCTCTCCGAATGCATGAGTTGCGGCTGCTGTTTGGATGCCTGCCCACAATACCTCAAAACCGAGGTCGAGCGGCACGACGGCGAAACCGACGAGCAGTTTGAAGCTCGCCGGGCAGCCACTTACGACAAGGCCTTCATCGGAGCTCACGCCATCAGCCAAGCGATGCTTTTCAACACCCACCCCACCGGCCAGAACAACGCTGGCGAGCGGCTCGACGCTCTGATGGAGGAAGGGGGCATCCAGGTCTGTGGAAATGCCCAGAACTGCGTTTCGGTCTGTCCCAAGAAGATCCCTCTCACCACCAGCATCGGCCGGGCCGGGCGGGCCACGACGGTGCACTCGATCAAGAAGTGGTTTGGAGCGTAGCGACACGCGGCCCGCGTGTCAGCTTCTTACATTTGACGGTATTCACCGCAATTCAAGCGGACACGCGAGCCGCGTGTCGCTACGGCTACTCCCCTCGAAAATCCGCCGGGTCCAGCCACAACTCCGTGCCATGAGGCACTGACTCCTCATCGTGGTTCTTCAGCAAACAGAAATAACCCTCTTCGCGCTTGGCGGCATCCAGCGGCCGGGTGATGGCGGCAATCGCCGTGACGGAAGTGCCGTCCGGCCGCTTGAGCGTGACCCGGATTCGCGTAATCTGCGCGGTGCGAACCACCAGCGGCACGGGAAACGGATTTTCGACGAGAAGCCACTCGCCGCTCCGAACGCTTTGCACTTGCGTAGCCGTGGTCAGCAGAATCTGGCTCATGGCTTCCATCCTAGCCATGAGCCTCTCGAAAGGGAACAATGCGGTAATGTCCCTCTTCGCCCAATCTGAAAAGCAGAATTTCACGCGCGTTCAGCCCCTGGCGGCCCGGATGCGGCCAGCGAATCTGGACGAGTTTGTGGGGCAGACGCACTTTCTCGGCGAGGGAAAACTTCTCCGCCGACTTCTGAAAGCGGACCGACTCAGTTCGGTGATTTTCTACGGCCCCCCCGGCAGTGGCAAAACGACGCTGGCCCGCCTCCTCGCCACCGAGAGCCGCAAGAAGTTCAAGCAGCTCAGCGCGGTGACCAGCGGCGTGAAGGACGTGCGGGAAGTGCTCGATGCCGCCCGCGACGACGTCGCCTCAGGCGGCACTCGCACGCTCCTCTTCATCGACGAGATCCACCGCTTTAATAAAGCCCAACAGGATGCCTTGCTCCCTGACGTAGAGGAAGGCGTGGTCACGCTCGTAGGGGCGACCACGAGCAATCCTTTCTTTGCCGTCAACAGCGCCCTGGTCAGCCGCAGCCAGATATTTCAGTTTCAGGCGCTCTCCAAAGAAGATATTACGGCTCTGCTCCGCCGGGCCTTGGCCGACAAATATCGCGGCCTGGGGATGCACGAAGTGGTGATGCACGAGGACGCCCTCGACTTCCTGGCGGAAGTCTCCGACGGTGATGCTCGCCGCGCTCTGTCAGCTCTGGAAATCGGCGTACTCTCCAGTGACGAGCACCCACTGCAATACACGCGGCAGCTCGCCGAGGAATCGGTCCAAAAGAAAGCCGTACAATACGATCCTACCGGCGACGAGCATTACGACGCGGCTAGCGCCCTGATCAAGAGCCTCCGCGGCAGCGATCCGGATGCTTCGCTGTACTGGCTGGCCAAGATGCTGGAGGCCGGCGAGGACATCCGCTTCCTTTGCCGCCGCCTGGTCATTCTGGCCAGCGAGGATGTGGGGAATGCAGACCCACATGCTCTGCCGCTCGCCGTGGCCGCCATGCATGCCTGCGAATTCATCGGCCTCCCCGAGGCCCAGCTCACGCTGGCCCAGTGCGTCACTTACCTAGCCTGCGCTCCCAAATCGAACGCTTCGACCATCGCCATTGGCGAAGCCCGGGCGGATGTCCGCGAGAACCGGCTCATCCCGGTTCCTGTTCATTTGCGAGATAGCCACTATGCCGGTTCCAAACGGCTGGGGCACGGGAAGGACTACGAATACTCGCACAACGCCGAAGGGGGCGTAGCCGCCCAGGACTACTTGGGTGTCGAGCGCACTTATTACCGCCCCGTTCCCCGCGGGTTTGAAGCGGATATGGCGAAGCGGTTGGAGGCCATTCGGCTGAAACTGCGGGAAGGTAAGCCTGGTGAATAAGACCCCGGCTAGGGCGAAGGAGACTGCTGATTCTCAAGTAGGGTTCGCATCAAGGCCGGAACCGCGGGGGCCGCATCGGGGCCGATGCGCCCCAGCGCGCGGGCGGCCAGCTTGCGAGTGGCTTCGTCCTCGTCGTCGAGTAGAACGATCAAATCGGGAACGGCCTCCTTTCCTTCAGGACCCATCCGGACGAGCACGCTGGCTGCTTCACGGCGGACTCGCTGGTTGCCGCTTTGCAGGGCGCGGCGGAGTTCCGGGATTGCCTGCGGACCAATCTGAGACAGCGCCTCGGCCGCCAATTGCTGCTCGCTCCGCTCTTCGAAAGTGGGAACGCTCAGCGTCACCGGTTTGACCTGGTCGTCGGACAGCAGTTTGGGCGCGGTGGTCGGTGTCGATCCCACGGACAGAGGCACGGCTTTGGCAATTCTGGGCTTAAGCTTGACCTTCTTATGAGCGATGGGCTGAGGGAGGCATCCCGAGAATGGGACCAGCGCCAAAGGCAATACAACACTCAACAATCGGACCAAGCCAAAACCGTAATCCCGCTTGGAACGGTGGGCCTCGGAATTAGCTGCAACATCAGTCATCGTTCGAGGCGTCACGTTCTTTCCCCACCAATCTCAGGATTCCAGGTGCCCGGGTGCTGTACCTCTAGAATGTCCTTCCAGCAGCCCGTTGTCTACTGGCGGCCGCCAAACCCTGTTATTTCGCCAGCAACGATCTGGCTCCCTGGGAGAAACTTTGCCGATCGGGTAACTTGGGAATATTATCGGCAATAGGATCGACCAATTGGCTGGCCCAGGAACAGTTCCCGTCCAACAGACGGCTGCAAAGGGCCGATATTCCCCTGAACGAGCCACGCTGTAGAATCTGAAAAACTGGCGGCGAAACCAGCATTCAACCCAGCCCAATTCATGCCCCAATCTCGTGAAGTCGTGGTCACCGGCCTGGGGGCTGTTTGTCCGCTGGGAGTTGGGCGAGAAGCAGTTTGGGCTTCTCTGTCGGCCGGCCGCAGCGGAGTTCGGCCGATTCCGACATTCGTCGGCCGTGCCATGCCGTATCGCTTTGCCGGACTGATAGAGGGCTTTGAGCCTAAGGAATACGTGCAGCCCCGCAAAACGCTCAAGGTCATGTCGAGCGAAATTCAGGTCGCTCATTCGGCCGCCATGCTCGCGCTGCAGGACGCCCGTCTGACAAAAGATGTGGTCGCTCCCGAAAGGCTGGGGGTCTTGCTGGGAAGCGAGATGCTCTACGGAGAATTGCCCGAGCTGGCCGAGCCCTATCGCCCCTGCATGGTCGACGGGGTCTTCCACCACGAGTTGTGGGCGGAGCACGTGATGAAAAACCTGTTCCCGCTCTGGATGCTCAAATACCTTCCCAACATCGCCGCCTGCCACATCGGCATCGCCAGCGATGCTCGCGGGCCGAACAACTCCGTCATCGAGGGAGGAGCATCGAGCCTGCTTGCCTTCCTGGAAGCGTCACAGGTGATTATTCGGGGCCACGCCGATGTGATGATTTGCGGCGGCAGCGGTTCCTCCGTCAACATAGGGGCCCTGGCATTTCGCGGCTGGAAGCACCTCTCTCAGTCGCCCGGCCCAGCCGACGAAACGCCCCGCCCCTTCGATGCCCGCCGCGACGGAACGGTTCCCGGTGAAGGGTCCGGCATGTATATCCTGGAGGCCCGCGAACATGCCGAGGCTCGCGGTGCCAAAATTCTCGCCCGTTTCCTCGGCGGCAGCCAGCTCTTTGAACCCGAGGTAACGGGCCAGCCTCAACGGGGAACAGCCATCGCGGGAACCATTAGTGCAGTCCTGGCTCGCGCCAATATCCGGCCGCACGACATCGGCTTTGTCAGCGCGAGTGCAAGCGGAAGCCCGGAAGGAGATGCGGTCGAGGCCCAGGCGATCGAACGGACACTAGGCCAGGTGCCAGTGACGGCTTTCAAGAGCTACTTTGGAGACATTGGTGCCGGCAGCGGTTCGGTGGAGCTCGTCGCGAGTATCCTGGCACTACAAAACGGCTCCGTCCCGCCGACCAGAAACTATTTGCAACCGGACAAGGCTTGTCCCGTCAACGTCGTAAGAGGCGAGCTTTTGCCGCTGGAAAAGCAAGTTTTTTTGGCGCTCAACCAATCCACAACTGGCCAGGCAGCCACGGTGGTTCTGGCGGCGCCCTAACGGCGAAGGGCAGCGGCTCGTTACCGGAGAATCGAAAGGACTCGCGCTGTGGCCAGGAAACGGCAAACCAAAAAACTTCTGCCTCAATCCACGCCGAAAGCGTCTCAAGCTGAAGATACGACCGCGCCAAGTCCCTTTCTGGACGTCGCTCACCCGCCGGCCAAGTCACTCACGCTCCTGACGATCAGCGCGATTCTATTTGCCGTCTGGTTTTTGTTCCTGCTGATGGCGGCGTTCTCGTCCTGAGCTTCATTCGATGGCCGATAGTTCTACGGCGTCATCGGCAGGATGGGGGCGTAATACGGATCCTGGTAGATGTAGCGGGTCTTGGCCTGTCCGGCGACTTTTTTGTAGGTCGCAAAAGCGGCGGCCGTGGAGCCAGCGGCGCGATAGTCCTTCCAGGCTTTGTCGAGTTCCAGGCTATAAGCATCCCACGCCAAGCGGCGGGCGTGGTCCTCTTCGTACCGCTCATACCGCCGAATCGTTGGCTGGGTATAGTGGCCGACCTGGCCATGGTTGACCACGGGGCAGCAGGGAGGAGCCGAGGTGGTGGACATCGCCAGCGAAAGAGCCCAGGCCGAAAGCATACTCATTCTCCCGTCGTTAAGACCGCTTCCAAGGCAACACCTTGCCTCCGTGTTTAACCCTAGCACGGGAATTGATTGTTGACGAAAAGCATCCCGGAAGTTCCAGCCCGACAGGAAACCGTTTGTCCGTTAGAATCGGAACAAGTCGCAGAGTGATGGGATGATGGGAGCAACTTCTCTTTCCCGTCATCCCATTACCTCCTCACCCGACCATCCGCCACTTTCGCCAGGCCATCCATGAACGCTGATTTCGCCGGCCCCTCCATCGCCATCGTCTTCGGCTGCCTCTGCATCGCGCCAGTGATTGCCGTTTTCACCGTCATCCTGCTCGTTTGGCTCGCCCGCCGCAGCCGCGAGAATCTGCCGGCGGATGCGATTATCATTTGTTCAAATTGCGGGCGGGAGCATTTGCGAGCCGCGACGGCTTGCCCGCATTGCGGAGCACGGTGAAATACCGCGGCAACGTTCGAACGATTGAACTTTGGGGCGAAAGGAACCGTCTCTCTACCGACTTTCGATTGCTAGCATATTGCCTTCGCTGCCGGATCGACATACTGAAAAAATGTTTCATTTCGCCGCCATCTGCTTGACCTTTTGCGAAGGATGCGTACACTCATTTTTACGATGAGGGGTGCTTCCTGAGGCCAATGGTTTTGGAGTCTGGGCCCTGTTTTTGGAGGCGGCAAGGATGTTGAACACACTGGGCGTTGTCGAAGTTCTGCCGTCGCTGGACGGTCTTTCCAGCAAGTCACCCTTGGCGGGAATCGCCCGCCGCCGGTTCGCCGGAAAAACACTATTGGAGTGGGTGGTGCGGCGCGTGACCGATGCCGATCACTTAGCGCAAGTTGTCGTCACCGCGGGGCCGGATACGCTTTCCCGCAGCCTGGCGCAGCTTGCTCCGCCGGATGCCCGCGTGCTTCTCTGCGAATCCAAGGATCCGCTCGGCCGTCTGGCTGCCGTCGCCAAGCAAATTCCCTGCCGCGGCATTGTCCGGCTGGCAGTGAGCGATCCGTTTGTCGATCCGATTTTGATCGATCGGCTTATTGCGTCGGTCGCCGCTGACGAAGATTGCGATTACGCTTGCTTCAGCCTGAGTGACGGCCGGCCGGCGCACCAATCGCGCATGGGCATCTTTGCCGACTGGTGCCGCGCCGATGCCATCCTGCAAGCTGACCGCCTGGCTCGTTCGCCCGAAGACCGCGCTGATCCGTCACGGTTCCTCTGCTCGCACCCGGAGGTCTTTTCCCTCAAGCAGGTGCCCGTCCCGTCGCGCCTTGACCGAAGTGATTTGCGGCTGGCCATTCGGGACGAAGAGGACTGGGAAAACGTGGAGACCATTCTGGATGCCCTCGGCCCCGAATCGCTCGACTGGCAATTCATCACCTCGTTGCTCGACCGTCACCCGCAAATGTGCCGGCGGATGGCCGAGCACAACCAGGCCGACTTCGCGGGCCAGCGGCAGTTGGTGTAGCGGGAGTTTGGTCGGCGCATTCACTAACCCGAAGCGTCAACGAGGGTGTGAATGTGGATTGTGGGGATGCGGCCGCTTTCTGGATGCCGAGAATAACTCACTCGCTAGCGCTTCGGGTTAGTGGGGTCTCTTGCTTGCCGCCGGCGATACAAGCTTTTAGAGTAGCTGTACCGCCTTTCTTGCCATCCTGCCCTCTAGCCCGCTGAAGCGGGTCACTACAAGCGACCTACCATGCCCACCCGCCACTGCGTCCTGCTCCTTCTCCTCGCCGCTCCCGCCTTCGCCGCCGAACAGAAAAAAGAGCCCCAGTCTTTCGAATGCCGCTTCACTGACGGCCCCATCATCATCGACGGCAAAGCGGACGAAGCGGCTTGGAAACACGCGCAGGTGATAGACAAGTTCGGGCTCCCCTGGCTCAAAGAGACGCGAGCGGCGAGGACAGCGACGCGGGCCCGTCTCCTCTGGGACCGTGAGAATCTGTACTTCTTTGCGGACATGGACGACGGCGATTTGTTTGCGGACATCAAGGAACACGACGGCAACACCTGGCACAACGACGTCTTTGAGCTGTTTTTCAAGCCGGCCGAAGACAAGAGCGGTTACTACGAGTTCCAGGTCAATGCCGCCAATACGCAGTTCGACATGTTCATGCCCGATCGTGGAAAGGGGGATTTTGAGAAACACAAGAAAGAGGGTGACTTTGAGATGAAGTCCGCAGTCGTCCTCCGCGGCACAATTGGCCAGCGAGACGACCAGGATCAAGGCTGGTCCGTGGAGGGACGAATTCCGTGGAGAGGCTTGATGCGAACTGGCGGACGGCCCGCTGCGGACGAAGTCTGGCGGTTCACACTCTGTCGCTATGACTACGACATGGCCTTCGATGGACCGGAACTTTCCAACATCCTCAGCAAAAGCAGCGTCCCCAAGGCGGACTTCCATCACTGGGAAGATTACGCCCCGCTCAAGTTCATCGGTCCAATGAAGGAACTGAGCGTGAAGCCGTGGGGCGTCCCCAATTACCAGCCCCTAACAACCAGCCGCGTCGTCGGCTCGCCGGACCCGCCGCTGCCGTATCGCACGGTGAGGGCCTTTCCGAAATTGCCGATGACCTTTCCCATCACGCTCATGCGCCAGCCGGGGACTGATACTTTCCTGGTGATCGTGCAGGACCGCCCCTACAGCACCACCCGCATCTGCCGGTTTAAGGACAGCTCGGAGACGACCGAGCTCGAGCAAATTCTCGAACAGCCCAAGGATGGGATCGCTTACGGCATCGCCTTCCATCCCAAGTTCGCAGAAAACGGCTACATGTACCTCGGCTGGAACAGCCCGATGGAAGACAAGCCGGCGGACAAAGAAGGTAAGAAGCCCAAGGCAACGCGTGTAACCCGCTATCGCCTGGATCGCCAGCCGCCGTACAAACTCGACCCCGCGTCGGCGGTCGAAATAATCTCCTGGGAATCCAACGGACACAACGGCGGCGATGTCGCGTTTGGTCTCGACGGCATGTTCCTCGTCACCTCCGGCGACGGCACCAGCGATAGCGACACCAACGTCTCCGGCCAGGACCTCACCAAGCCGCTCGCCAAACTTCTCCGCATCGATGTGGACCATCCGGCCGATGGCAAGCAGTACAGCATCCCCAAGGACAATCCGTTCCTCGGCCAGAAAGGGGTCGTACCGGAAACTTATGCCTACGGTTTTCGCAATCCGTGGAAATTGCACGTGGACCCAAAGACGGGGCACATCTGGGTTGGCAACAACGGCCAGGATTTGTGGGAACAGGTTTACTTCGTCCGCCCCGGCGACAACTTTGGTTGGAGCGTCTTCGAGGGGAGCCACGAATTCTACCTCGCCCGCCAGCTCGGCCCGCACAAGCACACTCCCCCCGCCGCCGAGCACCCGCACAGCGAAAGCCGCTCCCTGACAGGCGGCGTCGTTTACCACGGCAGCAAACTGCCGCATCTCCGCGGAGCGTACATCTACGGCGACCATTCCACCGGCCGCGTCTGGGGGATCAAGCACGACGGCAAAAAAGTCACCTGGCACAAGCTCCTCGTCGATACGCCGTTCAACGTCAGTGGCTTCGCCATCGACACGCATGGCGAGCTACTGGTCGCCGACCATCACGGCGAAGGTAAAGGGGGCTACTACTACCTGGAGCCGACGCCGCCGGTACTGGAATCGACAGCGCCTTTCCCCAAGACCCTCTCCGCCAGCGGCCTTTTCACTAGCGTAAAAGGGCATCAGATGCAGCCGGGGGCGGTGCCGTACTCAGTGAACTCCCCCCTCTGGTCGGATGGCGCGTACAAAGAGCGGTACATCGCCATTCCGCACAAGGATGGGCCGGACATGCGGATTGGTTTCTCGACCAACCGCGGCTGGTTCTTTCCAGATGAGACGGTTCTGGTGAAATCGTTCGCCCTCGAAAGCGAGCCGGGCAACGCCGCGACGCGGAAGTGGGTTGAAACCCGCTTCCTCGTCAAGCAGCAGGGGGAATGGGCCGGCTACTCGTATCTCTGGAACGACGAGCAGACCGAAGGGACTCTTGTCCCCGGCGAAGGAATGGATAGGCAATACGCCGTCGGCGGCAAGCAGCAAACCTGGCACTACCCCAGTCGCACCGAGTGCATGGTCTGCCACAGCCGGGCGGCGAATTACGTCTTGGGGCTGACCGAAGTCCAGATGAACAAGGACCACGACTACAGCGGCGGCATCAGCGACAACCAGCTCCGCACGCTGGAATGCCTCGGCATGCTCAAGGTGAACTACAGCGCGGAAGCCGAGCCAGGAAAGCAATCGCCCAATCAGCGCGGAAAGGTCGGTGAGAACGGTCTCCTTTCCAAGAACCCCGATCAGTACAAAAAACTCGCCGACCCCTACGACGACAAGGCCCCGCTGGAAGCCCGCGTCCGCTCCTACCTCCAGTCCAACTGCGCCCACTGCCACGTCGACGCCGGCGGCGGCAACGCCCAGTTCAACGCGGAGCACACGGCCAGCCTCGCCGAAATGAAGCTGCTGGATGTCGTCCCCGTGCACGATAAATTCGGCCTCACGGACGCCAAACTCGTCGCACCCGGCCACCCCGAACGCTCCATCCTCCTCCATCGCCTCTCCCACCGCGGCCGCGGCCAAATGCCGCAACTGGCAACGAGTTTGGTGGATGAGAAGATGGTGAAGGTGTTGGAGGAGTGGATTAAGACACTCGGTTCAGAGAGAAAGTAGACCAGAAGGCCAGTTTTGTTTACGACTGTCGGAGGAAAAAACCTGACGAAACCTGAAATGGGCGAAGCGATTGTTCAGAGATGCCGTTCGATTGGGCAGCGCAATCAAAGAAACAACAACAATTGGCGGTGGGGAGACTACTTCGTCGAGTTCAGCAGCGACTGTGGAATTACAGTTGAATGCCCCGACAAGAGTACGCGGTTGCGCTTCGCTTTCGCAATGCACGCAGTCATTTCGGTAAATGAATACTCTCTCAAAACTGTATTCCACACGCGACTTGAACTCGTCGAGGCGATTCTCGCCTTTCATGGCCGGTCTGCAGAGGTGGAGAGTGCGCCCGATTCAGCCGGCTAACGCAACAATTCCAGGATGATGAAATGAATGTGAACTTTCGCGACGAACGATTCGAGACCGACCGGACACCTGAGACGGCAACGGAGGCGCCCCAACTGTCGCCTTGGGAACAGGGGTATCCTCGCAGTCGGAATCCAATGGACATGGCGGCTTACGAATCCATCAATGCGGCTTTCGAACAACTTGCGATCGGTCACTATCGGGTCGTACAGGGCTACATGCTCTTAACACACGCGATTGAGTTACTTCTCAAGAGCGCCTTGCAAGACCTTGGTTGGAAAATCGGTCAGCCCAAGTGGATAAAAGATGAAGGCAATCGGCGCCTCGTGGAAGCCTTAACGAAGGTAAACGTCAATCCAACGGAATGGGAGAGGATTATCAGGGAAGGATCGTTCTTCAAAGCCTTTGAAGAAGTCGCTCGAATCTTCAACCTCTCGGCAGAAGCAAACAATCGCCGTGGCGATGTGAATGCAGTGCGAAATGAAATCGTCCATCGAGGCGGCAATCCATTGGAAATTCTGACTTATATTCGCCTCATTGTCGTCGCAGTCTTGCCGGTGTTGGATGAGGTACTCTTCAAGACAACCGGAGCCGGCCTGATCACGATCATTGCACCGAGTGTAAATCGCGAACTCGTCGTGGTCGGTCGCTATTTGAACACGCTGCTAGTCGACAAGAACATTGAAAACGACCCGCGTATTTCGTGGCACGTTCTTGATTCATTTCAAGTGGCCTTCCGATTTTTTGTCCAGGATGGACCGCCAACCGGCCCATTGAAGACGTTGTTCAGGGACGAGGTAGACACCCAGGATAGTTCGGACATACCCGCGGTTCTCCCATTCCTCCGCCGTCCACACATTCTTGGGCTGGAACCGGACAGACCGGCACCTTCCTGCAGAATCTGTGGGCATCGATGCTTCGTCCAATTTGAACCAAGAATCCGCGTGAATATCGGCATGGAATGTGTGAAACCGCTAGCGGTGCGCTGCACTCAGTGCGGTCTGTTCCTCACGGAGCGGTTGCCCGGAATATCGAGATTTCATTACGGATATCTGGACGCCGATTCACTAGGGGACGACCTCTGGTTGCATCTCGTTGAGCAGATAAAGGACAATGGCCGAAGTCGGTAGAAACAGTCTATTGGGAATGAAGACTCGGAGAGAGCAATGACAAGCGAATTGTTCCTTAAGACTATATCGAATGGGTTGTTCGATTTTTTAGAAAATGAGGACCGTTTATCCGATCTGAGCAGTCGCAAGGAAAATGCCTGGAGCGATGCACTGGCGACGTTCTTCATAAAGGGCGACCGCCTACCGGTTGCCAGTGTTCGTTGCAACAAGTCATATCCAGGACAGCGAACTCGATATGACCTGCTGGTGAACCTCACCGGCGGCATATCGGTGTACGCAGAGGTTAAGGGAATTTGGAAGTCTTACTGGTGTGACCTCGGAAATGCCGCGAAGCATCAGGGCTACCTGTTTGCGCCCTTGAACAACAGGAAGTCTGACAAATCGGCTGCAATGGACCTCCAAAAACTGGCGACCATCGTTGCAGCGATACCAGGAGCAACATTGGCTGCTCAACTCATCGTCGGATCCGCGAAGCGCATACACCAGCTTGGAAGTGAGTTAGATCTATACGAGTCGCTGAGCGGGATCAATGAGCCTCCCTGGAGCAAAGCTCGACGTTGCTGGCAAAACCATGCGTTCTCAGATTATGATTACGACGCTCGACTTTACGTTTGCGATAAGCCAGGTCTGGTGAGTTGGTGGAAACAGCACGGTTCAAAGTGGTCGTAAAGCGGATTGAACAGGCCGACCCTTCAGCGTGCCGGCCACAACGATGCGGTGTGCGTGAATTTTATCGCCAGGTCTCAGCTCACTTTCCGATTTCTTGGTTCCGGCCTCGAAGACGGCACGGTGTCGTTCAACGATTCTGGAAGCCACACGGCGTCAAGCTGAAACTGGCCGGCGAAAGCGTGGAGGCGACCATCGGCAAGAAGATGGAGATTCCCGTGCTCGTCACGGGAGTCGCTGACGGCATGCCCATCAATCTCAGCGTCAACTACGCTTCCACGGGAGTGGCTTGCGGTCATGAAACGCCGCAAGTCTTGACGGTGAAGGATGGCAAGGTGCTGTTGCCGTTCACCGTGAGCGATCAACTTCCTTCCGGCACTTACAACATCTGCGTCTGCCTCGCTTGGCGAAGCGATATCCGGGTTGGCATGCCCGGCCCCTGCACGCCGCTGTTTCCGCTCAAGGTTTTGCCGCCGGCGAAATGATGTAGATCGCGTACGTCGGATGCGGCGGCTCGTCATCGGGCCGGAGCGGCGGTAGGCCAATGAGGCGGCTCACGCGCGTCCGATCGACGACGAGATAACTGGCGCCATGTTTCTCGGCAATGGCCCGCAACTCGGCGTCACTGTTCACTGCCGGGTCGCTGCCATATCCATCGGGTGGAAAGACCTCGCTTAAGACTTCTCGCCACTTCACCAGGCCGGCGGCATTCTGCGGAATGTCCTTCCAGGTCACCACCTCCGCCCGCTCCGCGTACCACTTAAAGGTTTGCTGATTGCGCGGTGTGATGAACTTGGAATTCTCCGGTGTGTTGGCCTTGATCCAGCGGCAGAGGTTTTTCCATTCCTCGAACCGCTGCCGCGACTTAGCGAGTTGAATGGTTCCTTCCTCCCCGCGCAGTTGCCAGGCTCGCCATCCGCAATCGGGCGTCGGGTAAGGCTGAGTCCACCCACCCGGCAGCGGTCGCAAGGAACGGTCAACACAGATTTCGGCGATGTTGATGGAGCCAATGGCGAGCGCGGCAATGAGTCCCCAGGACGCAAGTGCCGGCCGAGTTTCCTTCCATTTCCAAAGTAACGCGAACACCGCCAGCGAAATTCCCATTGGCACCAATGCATCCGACAGCCGGAAATAGTAGTACCGCAAGAGGGGAGCGGCGAGCGATTGATAATCGGCTTGCGATAGGCCGCGGACGGTTGCCCACGCCACCAGCCCCTGGTCAAGGGCAATCCCCATCGCGGCGATGAGCACCCCCCCCAGCACCATCCGCTGCACCCGCGAGGATTTCGACCAGTTCCACCACGTCAGCAATCCCCAGCACGCGACAAGCGCCAGATGCCGCGCGATGTACCAGTTGCCAAACCGATGGAACACCAAGTGGTGGGACAGGCGGTCGAAGACGTAAATCTGATGCGCTCCGATCACGGTTGCTTTGTCCTGTCCCCAAGTGAGCAGCAGACCGGGAATGAGACCCTCCAAAGACAACACGAACGCACACGCCAGCCCCGGCCACATTTTTAGCAGCGGCGGCCTGTCCTTCGGAGAACAGAGCCAGGCAACTCCCAGCGCAATTCCCGACCAGCCGCCGACGATGACGTGCATCGCGCTCGCCGCGCCCATGAAGGCCCAGGCCCAGTTCCAGCGGCCGCGGACCAGTTCTCCCATTCCCAGGAGCACCAGCACATAGGCGAAGACCTTCGCTTCCACTCCGCCGACCAGGATCAACTCACGGGACATGTGGCAACAGCGTAGGAGCGCGAGCATCAGCCCGCAGGAGAGGATCGACCAGAACCTTTGCGGCGCGATAGCCCAGCTCAGCCGCTGCCAGGCGAAAGCGAATCCGAGCCAGGCGACGACGCGAAGAATCCAGGCGGTAGCATCGAGCGAGCAGAACTTCGTCAGCCAGCCAAACACCCAGCAGAAGACCAGATGGGCCTCCGGCGATTCCAAAAACAGGTCGCCGGCGCAGAAGTCGCGATTCCAGTAATGCTTCGCTTTGACCAGATAGTGTGACTCACCGGCGTCCGGAGGGGGCGAGCCGACGAACAAGAAAAGCAGCAAGAATATCCAAAGGACTTCTAGTGCCTGCCACCAGACTTGGCTCAACTTCTTATCCACTTGAGGCGTTGCAGTCATTGTTTCGAGTTCGGAGTCCTCTAGCTTAGTAGCCTGCACACTCCGTGTGCAGGCCCGCGTTTGTGGTAATACCGCGCTCATGGAGTGAGCGGACATGCTATGTACTTGCCACCTTCCGCTCTGCCGCGCTATGATTGATTCAGCATGAATTCTTCGCCCGGCCGCCTGCTGCGGGACACGATCGCGGAAGGGACCATTCAGGTTCCCGGCGCGACCAGCGCGCTTGTGGCTCGGCTGATCGAACAGGCTGGCTATGGGGCAATGTACCTTTCGGGAGCGTCGCTGTCGTCCAACATCCTGGCCCTCCCCGACGTCGGCCTGTTTACCCTCTCCGAGTTGGTCCAACAAGCGACCTATCTCACCCGCAGCAGCAATCTGCCCCTTATCGTCGATGCCGACACCGGTTTTGGCGAGCCCCTGAACGTCGAGCGAACAGTCATCGAGCTCGAAGCTGCCGGCGTCGCCGCCATCCAGCTCGAGGATCAGCAGCTTCCCAAGCGGTGCGGACATCTGGGAGGCAAGTCGCTGGTCGAAGCGGCGGCCTTTTGTGCCAAACTTCGCGCCGCCGTCACCGCCCGCATCAATCCTGATCTCGTCCTCATCGGCCGAACCGACGCGCGTGGCGTCACCAGTCTCGATGACGCCATCGACCGGGCCAAACAATATCTCGACGCCGGAGCGGACTGGATTTTTCCCGAAGCACTGGCCAGCAAAGACGAATTCGCCCGGTTCGCTCGCGAGGTGAAAGCACCGCTCGTCGCCAACATGACCGAATTCGGCAAAAGCCCGCTCTTGACGCTCGATGAACTTTCGGACCTCGGCTATGCGGTGGTGCTTTATCCGGTGACTCTGCAGCGGGTCGCGATGAAGGCCATCGAAGCCTCGCTCGCCGTCATTGCTGCCGAAGGGACTCAAGAGGGCATTTTGGATCTGATGCAGACCCGCGAAGAGCTCTATGACCTGCTGGACTATGCTGTCTATGAAGAACGCGACAAAGCCATCGCCCAAGGCAAGTGACGGACGCTGAGTCTCATCAGTATTGCTCCCGGTTACGACCCACCTGACATTCGACAATATCCAATATCAAAACACCCATGAGCGAAACCTACTCCCCCGGCCTCGAAGGGGTCATCGCCGGCGAAACGGCGATCAGCACGGTTGAAACCGGTCTGACCTACCGGGGCTACGCTATCGAAGAATTGGCCGAGCACTCCACGTATGAAGAATCGGCCTACCTCGTCCTTTATGGCGAGTTGCCGACAGTTCAGCAGGCCGCCGAGTTCCGCGCGCGTCTCGGCGCTGCTGCAAATGTGCCGCCGGAAATCATCGAGACGCTCCGCAAGATTCCGGCGAGCGCGCCGACCATGGACGTCCTCCGCAGTGCATGCAGTCTGCTCGCCCACTGGGATCCCGAGGCCGCCGACAACAGCCACGCGGCAAATGTCCGCAAGACCGAACGACTGCTCGCCAAGTTCCCCGTCATCGTCGCTGCCCGCCAGCGATTGAGGTCCGGCCAGGATCCCGTCGCGGCCGACTCCAAGCTGACGCTCCCCGCCAACTTCCTCTGGATGCTCCGGGGCGAGAAGCCGAGCGAGCGGCAGGTGAAAGCCCTCGACGTTTCGCTCATCCTCTATGCCGAGCACGAATTCAACGCTTCCACCTTCGCGGCCCGCTGCATCTGCTCGACGCTCAGCGACCTCCACTCCGCCATCACCGGAGCCATCGGCACGCTCAAAGGTCCGCTCCACGGCGGGGCCAACGAGCGGGCCCTGGAGGTCCTCCTCGCCGTCGGCTCACCGCAGCAAGCGGAAGCATGGGTCAACGCCGCCTTCGCCCGCAAGGACAAGCTGATGGGCTTTGGCCACCGGGTCTACAAGCACGGCGACCCGCGGGCCGTCATCCTCAAGAGACTCACATCGGCCGTCGCGGCGGAGACCGGCAACCAGGCCTTGGAGCAGACGGCCGAAATCATCGAGCAAATGGCCTGGAGTCAGAAAAAGCTCCCCCCCAACGTCGACTGGCCCTGCGCCCGGCTCTACCACTACCTCGGCCTGCCGATGGACCTCTTCACTCCCCTCTTTGTCATTGCCCGGGTCGTTGGCTGGAGCGCCCACGTCATCGAGCAACTCGACAACAACCGCATCATGCGTCCCAGGGCCCTCTATACCGGTCCCGCGGTTCGCAAACTCCCCCGCTGACCTTTCGCTCACGGAGTGAGCGGACTACTCTGCCACTTCGTGGAGTCGATTCGTTTCAGCTCGGCGGCCAGGTCGTTACCTTCGTAGAACGACAGCCAGCCGCGGAGACGGACGGTCTGGCCGGGATCGCAGTCGGGAAACTGCGGGTCGCTATGGAGACAAGGGCAGGGAGGATTTCCCCATGGGCGAACGCAGGGCTCCCAGGCAGTGATGACCCACTTGTCGCCCGCGGCGTTGCGGCAGGCGACGTAGGGCTTTTGAATCACCTTGTTGTCCGCCGTTTGCTGCTCAAAGCCGCGGAGTGATTTGAGCATAACGCAGTTTTGGACGAGGAGGCCTTTGAGCGGCTCGCGGGTGCCGTTGGTGAGGATCATCTCCAGCCGGACTTCGGTGGTGGTGGGCGTGATGATCGTTCCAAAGACAACTCCATTGGGGAGCGTCCGTTCCATACGGAACGAGCCACGCTCATCGGGGGGCGTCCATTCCAGTGGATCGAGCGTGACGTTTTGCTTGTCCCACATCGTGGGGATGTGCGTGTGTGCTAAATAGAGCAACTCGCGAGGCTTATCGCCGGATTGCACCCAGATCGCTTCCGGCACGTCTGCAACGACATAGCCGCCATCTTTCCAAGGGGCGAAGACGCTGACTTTGGTTTCCCGCTGCGGGCGAATGGCTCCTTCGAGAAAGCCGATGCGCGGATGGCGGCCGCCGGGATAGGGCAGGGTTAGCAATCGGCGACCAAATTTGTTTTCCTTCGCGGCTGTGGCGGGGCTGACATCCAGCCGCTTGATGGCGGCAGCGATTTCCTCGATCGACAGGCCGGTCGCAGCAGACATTTCGACCGGCGACAACTCGTGTGCCGTCATATTCTTGAGCCAATACTTGAGGTCGGCATCGCTCTTCGGTTTGCGAAAATTCTCCAGGTTCCTACTCGCTGCAAACCTCGCCTGGCGGTCCTTGCTCGCCCCCTGAGGATCGCCGGGCAAGATGTTCGGATCGACATACTTCGCCAGATCCCTCAGGGCGATGACCGTGTAGCCGTGGGTGGCCAGATACTTCATGTAGGCTTCAAAGTTTTCCTGCGACGAGTTGACCCAGGCATGGGCCGTGTCGGGGACGCCGTGGAACTGGATGACGGCGATGCGGCCGAAGCGGGCCTTTTCGACGGCAGCGATAAAGTTGTCAAGCTTCCAGTCCGGGCGGGCATCGCCGGCGCTGGGTATCAGCAACGGATGGTCGAGACTGGGCTCGTAGCCGACTCCGCGCCCTTCTTTGTATTCGTACTCCGGCGATCCGCCGCGACGGGCGAAGAGAATCCCTTCCTTGCGGAGCGGAGCGAGAGCTTCCATCGACAGCGCGTTTCCCGGCCACGCGAAGGTCGTTGTCGGGGGGATGCCGTGCTCCTTGCAGCGGGCGTTGATTGCCTGAAGCTGTTCGGCGATCTTTGGGACATTTTCCTTGGAAAGTCCCAGATGGTCGCGGGTATGGTTACCGATTTCAAACCCATCCTTATGAAGCTGGGCGATTTCCTCCCAGGTCATGTAATCCTTTTTGTTGTCCTTGAAGTCAAAGCCTTCCGTGACAAAAAAAGTCGCCCCAAACTTGTACTTGAGCAGCACCGGTCGGGCGACCGTAAAGTGGGATTTGGAAGCATCGTCAAACGTCAGCACCACCAGCTTGTCCGGCAGCGGCTCCAGGGCGAACGCGTCGACAAAGAGAAAGGGTGCGAAGACTGCCAGCAGGAAGTTGGTTCGGTTCATAAATGAGAATGTAAGTCTTGCGTGAACGTCTGGCGACAAGGTGCCCAATCATGAACCGCTGGTACCTAAATGTCTAATGCAGCAATGTCCTGGGTCGCGTAGGAGACCGATCTTCCAAAGTCTTGCAATCGGCTGGGAAGCAGCGAGCGCAACTGCTGTTGTGCAAATAGGTTGCGGCGATCCCCCAAGACCTATGCTCGTCAGTGTGACTGGCGTTGTGCTCATTTGCCGGCGGGAAGACCCTTAAAAAAGCGGTCGCACTTCGTAGAATGTTTTCGCATGTGGAAAGGGTTGGTTTATAGAAAGCGGTTCGCTTATGCTTGTACTTTCACGGAAACGGGATGAGTCGATTGTCATCGACGGGGGTATTGTCATTACGGTTGTCGATATTCGCGGCGACAAAGTTCGGCTGGGGATTGAAGCGCCCTCGACGGTTCCCGTGCATCGCAAAGAGGTTATGGACGCCATCAAGCGCGAAGACGAGCGGGTTGCGGGAGAGGCAAGCCCGGCCACCAGCGCCGATATTCCCAGGTGAGCACGACTCTTCTTGCCACGGACCGGGATGCCGGGTTACTCTGGATACATGCTTCTTCCCGGCTGCCATAACTACCACCGCTCGCGCGGTCCCAATCGGCGGGAGATTCTGCGCGCCGGGACGGCCGGGCTGCTGGGACTCACGCTGCCGCAGCTATTGGCGGGTAGGGCACCGGCGGCGGTGGACGACAAGACTTTTGGCAAGGCCAAAGCGTGCATTCTGCTCTTTATGTGGGGTGGCCCGGCTCACCAAGACACCTGGGACATGAAGCCCGACCAGCCAGAGCAAATCCGGGGGGAATTCAAGCCGATTGCCACCAAAGTTCCGGGAATTCAGATTTGCGAGCACATGCCGCAGCTCGCCCAGCGGACCGACAAGCTCAGCATCGTTCGCTCGATGACGCATAGCAACGCCGACCACACCACTGGCACCAGCTTTCTGCTCACCGGCCAGCCTCCCGTGCAAAGCGGCGAAATCCGCAGCCAATGGCCGCAGATCGGCGCGGTCCTTTCGAAACTCGGCCGTGGCCGCGGCGTGTTGCCACCGTTTGTTTCCCTCCGCCCCAAGCCGGAGGTAGAGAACGACGTTCCCCGGTTCCTGGAATCGAGCCAAGGGCAATTCGGAGGCTGGCTCGGGCCGGTTTTCGATCCGATGATCATCGATAGCGACCCTATCGGCAAGAGTTATCGCATTGCGGAAATGACGCTCCGGCCGGAGCTCTCCGTATCGCGACTGGAAGACCGCCGATCCTTACTGAAGCAGATCGACGAGCAGCTTCGGCAGGGGCAATCCCCCAATCTGGCCGCTCGGGACAAGAATAATGAGCGAGCCTTTCAACTGCTCACCAGCGCGGCGACCGAAAAAGGTGCGTTCAACCTCGGCGAAGAGCCCCAAAAAGTCCGCGAGCGCTATGGGATGAACTGTCACGGCCAATCGGTGTTGCAAGCCCGCCGGCTCATCGAGCGGGGCGTGCCCCTGGTGACCGTGTATTGGCCCAGCGAAGGGATCAAAAACGTCAGCATCTTATGGGACACCCACAGCCGCAATTTTATCGATCTCAAGTCGCGGCTCATGCCGCCGGCGGACCAGGCGTTTTCGGCGCTGCTCGACGACCTTTCCGAGCGGAACATGCTGGATGAAACACTCGTCGTGTGGACGGGAGAATTCGGCCGCACGCCCAAAGTCGGCCAGCGAAACAGCGACGCCGGCGCCGGGGCCGATGGGCGCGACCACTGGCCCAACTGCTTCACCACGGTACTGGCCGGCGGCGGCGTCCGCGGCGGCATGGTGTACGGCAAAAGCGATAAACAAGCGGCATTCCCCGCCTCCGACCCCGTCGCACCGGTCGACCTCGTCGCCACCGTCTATCATCTACTCGGCGTTTCTGAAACTCAAACGCTCCCCGACATGAGCGGAAGGCCGACGTTTGTGCGGCCGGGGAAAGCGATAACGGAACTGCTGACGTGAGGACATTGGATTAAATCAAGGATTACAAGAACTTAAAAAGGGGTTCTGGCGGGAGATTCACGACCAGATTTGTGCGGTTACTGATGGATAAAAACCCCTACGCCGCGCCGCTCGAACATGGTGAGCAACCAACTCGCCGAAGTCGGTTTGCACTCATCCTTGATTTGACATGGGCATTTTGTGCCGGCCTGCCTATCCTCTGGTTTGGCGCAATGTTTTGTGTTTTCTCATTCTACGGAGAACTTGTGCCAACTATTGGGGTCAGGTTAACCGTTTACGCTACATTGATTGCGTGTCTTCTTCTGTGTCTTATTAGCTTCGTTTACAATACATTGGGTGCCCTTAAACGGCGCAGAATAGGCATCTGCGGACTAATGATGAATCTGTTATCTGTCGTTCTGATACTAGGCATTGGCGCGCTTATTGTATTCGTAATCAAGTAATCAGGGTATGGATTTCAATCTCTACAAATCTCCAACTGCGACAATGAGCCGCCAAAGGTGCTACAAGAACGGCCATGCCTTTCCTAAAGCCTTCTTCTGAATCGCGGTCAGTTCGCGGATTCCTAGCTTGGCCAGCTTGAGCAGTGCTGCCAGGTCATCATCTCCAAAAGTCGCCTCTTCACCCGTCCCTTGAATTTCGATGAACTGCCCGCTGCCGGTCATGACGACGTTCATGTCCACGTCGGCATCGACGTCTTGCTTGTAGTCGAGGTCGAGAGCCGGCTTGCCATCCAAAATACCGACGCTGATGGCAGCGATGCTTCCCGTGAGTGGGAACTTTTTGGGGTCGGGCAGGTCCTTCTGGAAACTCCGGATGCAATCGACCAGCGCGATGAAAGCTCCCGTGATGCTGGCGGTTCGCGTTCCGCCGTCAGCTTGCAGCACGTCGCAATCGACGTTGACCGCCCGTTCGCCGAGGGCTTGCAGATCGGCGACGGCCCGCAGGCTCCGTCCAATCAGCCGCTGGATTTCCGTCGTCCGGCCATCGACTTTGCCCCCTTTGTCGCGGGCCTTGCGCGGGCTGGTGCTGTGGGGCAGCATGTTGTACTCGGCGGTGATCCAGCCCTTCCCCTTTCCGGCCAACCAGTCGGGAACTCTCTTCTCGACGCTGGCGGTGCAGAGGACGACAGTACTGCCCGCTTCGTAGAGCACGCTCCCCGGCGACATGCGGGTGTAGCCGCGCTTGATTTTGACGGCCCGAAGTTCGTTAGCAGCACGCATGATTAGACTTTCGCTCCCAGCAGCCACGCCAAGAGTCCCTTTTGCACATGCATCCGATTGCCGGCCTGGGGGATGACGGCGGACTGCGGGCTGTCGATGACATCGTCGGTCACCTCTTCGCCGCGGCGGGCGGGGAGGCAGTGCAGAAAAATAGCACTCGCGGGAGCCTGCTTCATGAGTGCAGCATTGATCTGATAGGGCGAGAATTCCTTCTTCCGCTCCACCTCTTCCGCTTCCTGTCCCATGCTGACCCAGACGTCGGTGTAGATGCCGACGGCCCCTTTGACCGCGTCGGCGGGTCGGGTCGTCTGGGTGACTTTGGACTGCGGCACTTCATGCTTGAGTTGAGCCAGAAAGGCATCGTCGAACTGATACTTCGCCGGCGCGGCAATCGCGAACTCCACTCCCAGTTTGCCGCAGCAGACGGCGAGGCTCTTGGCGACGTTGTTGGCGTCCCCCACGTACGCCAGTCGTTTGCCGGCGAGCTTGCCATGCACTTCCTCCAGCGTGAAGAGGTCAGTGAGGGCCTGGCAGGGATGGGCGGAGTCGGTCAGCCCATTGATCACCGGCACGGTGGCATACTTCGCCAGATCTTCAACCTTGGCATGGGCATTCGTCCGGCAGACGATGACATCAACGTACTGGCTCAACACTTGCGAGAAGTCCGCGGCCGACTCCCGTTTGCCAAAGCCGACATCCTGTCCCAAAAACAGACTCGAGCCTCCCAGATGGGCCATTCCCGTTTCAAAGCTGACCCGCGTGCGGAGCGACTGTTTCTCAAAAATCATCGCCATCACGCGCCCCGGCAAGAGTGGCTCGCGAATGCCACGGGCAAGTTTCGCCTTGAGGTCTTTGGAGATCGCGAAGACTCGCTCGATATCGGCGGTGGAGAGTTCAAAGAGAGTGAGGAGGTGTTTCATGATTTGTTTCCAAGAAATAATGTAGCCCTCACACTCCGAGTAAGGGCATGTCCGCTCACGGAGTGAGCGGACTACTGACGCGGCAGACTCTTAATCACTTCCGCCAGAATGTCGCACCCTTCTTCCGCCTGATCTTCCGGCAGGTTCATGGCCGGCAGCAGACGAATGACTGTGCTGTGGGTGCAGTTGATGAGCAGTTTGCGGTCCAGGCATCCTTTGACGACCGGCGTGCCGTCGACGGCCAGTTCCAGGCCGACCATCGTGCCAACGACCCGGACATCGGTGACCAGGTCGCATTCCTTCTGCAGCTTGCGGAAGCGGCGTTCGAAGATCTGGCCGAGCTGCTTGGCGGAATCGAGCAGCCCTTCCTGCTCAATCATTTCAATCGAGGCAATGCCGGCCCGGGCGGCGATGGGATTGCCGCCAAAAGTGGCGGCGTGTGTGCCGGGGCGGAGGCTGGGGGCGATTTGCGGTGTCGTCAGCATTGCCCCGCCGGCGATGCCGCCGCAAAGGGCCTTGGCGAGAGTCATGATGTCGGGCGTCACGCCATAGTGCTGATATCCGAACCACTCGCCGGTCCGCCCGCAGCCGGTTTGCACTTCGTCGAAGATGAGTAGCAGTTTGTGGTCATCCGCCAGCTTGCGGAGCCCCTGCAAAAAACCCGGCGGTGGCAGGCGGATGCCACCTTCGCCCTGAATGGGCTCGACCATGATGGCGCAGGTCTCTTCGTCAATGAGCTTCGCCACCGCGGCCAGGTCGCCATGCGGCGCGTAACTGAAACCGGCCATCAGCGGGCCGAGCCCCTCGTGGTACTTCGGCTGAGCGGTGGCGGTGAGCGAGCCGAGGGTCCGGCCGTGAAAACCGCCGGTGAAGGTGATGATCTTGTACTTTCCCTTGCCATGCAGCCGTGCCAATTTGATGGCCGCTTCGTTGGCTTCGGTACCGCTGTTGCAGAAAAATGCCTGTCCGCCAAAACTCCGCTCGGACAGAAGCTTGGCCCATTCCCCTTGCACGTCCATGTGCCAGGTGTTCGGAACATGTATCAGCGTCGCCACCTGTTCCTGCACGGCTCGCACCACATGCGGCGGACAATGCCCCAGCAAGTTGCACCCCCAGCCGGGAAAGAGATCGAGGTAGCGGTTTCCCTCGCTGTCCCAAACGTGCGAGCCCTCGCCGCGAACCAGGTTGACCGGATAGCGGTTGTAGTTGCCGATGACGTAGCGTCTGAAGAGCTCCACGGTTTCGGCGGAAGTCAGGCCGGCAATTTGGGGCATGGCGTTTTCCTTCTTCGGTCAGGGCTCAAAAGCAATAACGCCCCGCGATGTGCGGGGCGAGCGGAAAGAGTTAGGACGTCTTAGGGTAGTAAGTGGTTCGCGGTATTGATAATGATCAAAATCGGACAGGCTGGAAGCCTATCCTACGAAGGGGCTTTCACAATTTCGGTTCCGACCCCGGTGGTCGTATAAATCTCCAGCAGCAGCGAGTGCCGCACGCGGCCGTCGATGATGTGGACTTTGCGGACGCCCCGGTCGAGCGTTTCCAGGCAGGCTTCTACCTTGGGAATCATACCGGCATCGACGACGCCAATGCGAATCAACTCGCGGGCCTCGGCGTCGGTGAGTGAATGGATGATGGATGCGGGATCCGTCTTGTCACGGCGGACACCGTTGACATCGCTCATATAAATCAGCTTCTCCGCGCCGAGTGACTGGGCAACTGCTGTTGCGGCAGTGTCAGCATTCACGTTGAGCTTGCTGCCACCGCTAGTAATGGCCATTGATGGGATGACAGGGACCTGTCCGGCATAGCAGAGCTTCTCGATGACGCCACGGTCCACGCGCGTGACCTTGCCGACGTGCCCCAGGTCAATCTGCTCGCCGTGGTCGCCCGGCAGCGTGATGCGTTCGCCAAAAAGGACATTGGTCGTACGGAAATTCAGCGGCATCGCCCGACCGCCGAGTTCTTCAATCTGCTGGGCAATTCGTTCGTTGGTTTCGTAGGCCAGCACCCGCTCGACAATTTCCAGCGTCACATCGTCGGTGTAACGGCGGCCCTTGATTTTCTTGGGAACCAGACCCGCGGCATCCATGGCCCGGTCAATGGCCGCTCCGCCACCGTGGACCACCACGGGCCGCATGCCGACGGTTTCCATGAAGACGATGTCGACCAGCGTGTGCCGCAGGGCGTCTTCGTCTTCCATGACGCTGCCGCCGAGCTTGATGACCGTAATCTTATCGCGGAAGCGGCGAATCCAGCCCATCGCCTCGATCAGCACATCGGCCTTCTGAACGGCTTGCAGCAAAGCAGGGATCCCAATTGCAAAAGAATTTGAGGATGTGATGAATAATTCAGCAGGTCCGAAAACACAAACGGACAAGCACCAAGGCTTGTCCTGCCGGCCGGGCCCTGCCCGCCAAACCATGCATTTTGGTTTTTCGCTGCCCCCCTGTCAACGCGGCTAACAGCTCCTGGGCTGTGGCTGTCCTGTTTCGCTACGCACCAGGGCGGGTTACTGTAGGAGGAAGGCCATTTCGATTCATTGATTCAGGGGTTTGAACGATGAAAACCTGGAAATTCATCTGTTCCCTGTGGACCGTCGCCTTGCCGCTGTTACCTGGGACGTTCTTGTTTTCCCAGGAGCCGCTCCGCAACTTCATCGACGCCCAAATCGAATCGACGTGGCAGCGCGAAAAACTTACGCCCGCGCCGCCGACGACCGATGCGGAATTCCTGCGCCGCATTTATCTCGATCTGGTCGGCACGATTCCGACGCACGAGCAAGCGACAAAGTTTTTGGACGACGCTTCCGCCGACAAGCGGACCCGGCTGATTGAGGAACTGCTGGCGGATCCGCGGTATGCGCGGCATCAGGCGGAAGTTTGGGATCTGGTGCTGTTTGGCCGCCATCCGCCGGGGTACGAGACCGACCGGCGTGAGGGAATCGTCCGCTGGCTGGAGAAACAATTCTCGGAAAACAAGCCGTATGACCAGTGGGTGCGGACGCTGCTCAAGGCCGAAGGGAACAGCGTCGACGACGGCCCGCCGATGTACTTCAATCAGTACCGCAATCAGCCGGAGGATGCCAGCGAGGCAATCAGCCAGACGTTTCTCGGCGTGCAACTGCAATGTGCCCGCTGCCACGACCATCCCTTCGAAGCCTGGACGCAGCTTGATTTTTACGGCATGGCGGCGTTCCTCGCGCGGCTGCAGATTGTTTCCGCCGGCAAGCAGGACAACCTCACCAAATACATGCTCGCCGAAAAAAGCACGGGGGACATCCTCTTCACCGGCCCGGCCAAGGAGCAGGTCGCTGGCAAGAAGGGGGAGCCGGTGAAGCCCAAATTTCTGCTCGGCGATCCCCTCTCCGAGCCGGCGGTTCCCGCGGACTTCAAGGAGCGGAAGTTTGAAGACAATAAGGTGCCGGAGAAGCCGCTGTTCTCGCGCAAGGATCAGCTCGCGGACTGGATCACCGGTGGCGACAACCGCTTCTTCGCTCGGGCCATCGCCAATCGCCTCTGGGCACAGTACCTGGGACGGGGATTGGTCCATCCGGTCGACAACATGAGCGAATCAAACACACCGACTCATCCGGAGTTGCTCGACCGGCTGGCGGCGGAGCTCAAGGCGCATCAGTTCGACCTGAAGTGGTATGTGCGAGAGCTCGTCAGCAGCCGGACCTATCAACTGTCGTCGCGCGGCACTGCAGACGAGCCGCTGCCGATCTGGCACGAATATGGACGCTTCCGCCCCCTCTCGGCGGAAGAATTAATGGACACCTGGCGAACCGCAGCCTGGTACGAAGCGGTCGAGGCGGAACGGAAGGATAAGAACTCAGAGAAGGAGCGGAGCAAAAACCGCTTCCATCCCATTCACAAAGAATACATGATGCAGTTCTTCGGCACCCCCAGCAGCGGGACTGGGGATTTTCAGGGAGGCCTTCACGAGCACTTGTTTCTCAACAACGGTCCGCTCCTCCAACTTGTCGATCGGCAAAAGGGGGGCCTGGCGGAATGGATAGGGACTTCCACCGAGCCCGTCGAAAAGCGAATCGAGCGACTGTATCTCTCGACATTGACCCGCAGGCCGACAGCGACAGAGATCGAAAAGATTAAAGTCTTTGCCGGCGAGGGAGACATGAAGAACGCCCGTTGGCAGGACGTCGTCTGGGCGCTGGTGACATGCAGCGAGTTTCGGTTTAATCACTGATTGGAAGGCAGATTATTGATTGCAGATTGCAGAATGGAAGTTAGTCCGACATTCTGCAATCTGCAATCAACATTCTGCAATTGTCTCATGGCCAGCCGCCCCCCCGTCACTACCGCCGATTACATGGTTGTGGCCCTCAGCCCGACCCTGATTTTCTTTCTCGTCGGCAGCCTCTGCTACTATCTGGTGGAGGTCTTTTATCAGGGGCAATATGAATATCGTTTGCTGTTTGTGATGGGAATGTTCGTGATGGGGATTGTGGCCCTTTCCCGCCTGGCGATGGAAGAGGGCTGGGCCTATGCCTTCCTCTATGCCGCGGGGCTGGCGCTAGTGGTGGCGATTGCGCTGGCCACGTTCATCCAGATTCGTGGGCCGCTTGCCCCGTTTGGCTTTTTCATCAATCTGGGGCTGATGGCCCTGATTTGGTGGAGCGCGTACAAGCTCGTTTGGGACTGCACGCTCATGGACGAGGATCAGGACTCTTCGGGCGAGGGGCTGCTGCAGTCGATTGGCTTGGACCGGATGAATGGCGAGACTTCGGCTCCCGCGGCGCGACAAGATGTTGCCGCCAGCGATGAGTTTGCTCCGGCCAGCAGCACCGACGTCGAACCGACCGAAATCGACAACACCCCCGAAGCTCGCCTCTACGATTGGTTTCAAAAGCTGCTCCAGCCGGATCGGCGGCCGCATGCCCCAGGGAAGTGGGTCATCTACTTCTCGCTGGCCGCCCTGCCTCTCTTCGGGCTGGGCCAATGGTTCATCCCAGTGGCCAACCTCGGCTCGCGCCGCTTCGCGTTCTGGATGATGGCGATCTATGTGGCGAGCGCGCTGTTGCTCCTGCTCAACACCAGCTTCCTCGGACTCCGCCGGTATCTGCGGCAGCGGCGGCTCGAAATGCCGCTCGACATGGCGGCAACGTGGCTGACGGTTGGAACCGTGATGGTGGCTGCCCTATTGCTGCTCGTATACGTTTTGCCGAGCCCCAGCCCAGAATACTCGCTCAGCCAGCTCGACATTTTCAAGTCCCGCAATTATGACGCCAGCAACTACAGTCCGGGCGGACCGGAAGGTTCAAACAAGGGTGAATCGCAGCAAAAGTCGGATGGCGAGAATGCGGAAAACCAGGGAGGAACAAAGTCTGAGGACAAGGGTGGAGGGGACCAGAAGGGGGACAAATCCGGACAGAACGATGCGGGGAAAAACAGCAAGGCGCAGCAACAAGGGGACTCCAAAAGTGGCGAGAAAGGTGCCGGCAAGCAGCAAGGCAAAAGCGGTGAGCAGAGCAAGAGTGAACAGGGTGAGAAAGGAGAGAAAGGAAAGGGCGAGAAAGGGGACAAGAGCGACTCCCAGGCCAAACAGCCCCCGAGCAAACAGCAAAGTGGCGGAAAGAGCGGCTCCCCCTCGAAAGCGAAAAATGGCCAGTCCCAGCAGCAGGACTCCCAGAAACAAGAAAACAATAGCCAGGGCCAGCCGCCACAAGACAAACCGTCGAACTTTCAGCCGAGCAAGCTGATACCGCGGATTCCATCGTTCCTCGGAACAATCTTGAAATGGCTCTTCTGCGGGGCGATTGCCATCGCCGCACTCGTCTTCGCCTACATTTATCGCCAGGAACTGATCGCTGCCTGGAACAAGCTCCTGGCGGAGCTGCGGGCCCTGTGGGAGCGGTGGTTTGGGGCGAAACCGCAAGCGGAAATCTTGGGTCAAGCAGTCTTGGCCGCTCCACCACGGTCTTTCTCCTCGTACGCCGACCCGTTTGCCAGTGGCATGGCCGCCCGCGTTCCACTCCCAGAGCTTGTCCGCTATTCCTTCGAAGCCCTGGAAGCCTGGGGGCGGGACCACGCCTCCCCCCGCGCCACGGGTCAGACCCCGCACGAATTCGCCCAGCAACTCGGCGACGTCGACAACCTGGTCTCCCGCGAAGTCAAAGAACTCGCCGACCTCTACTGCCAAATCGCCTACGCCCGATCCCTCCCCACTGGTGGAGTGGACCTGGTGCGCGGCTTCTGGCGGAGACTAGGCGGCACCGCCTGAGCCGACGGGAAGCCCGCCAGGCCGACTTGACGAGGTCTTTGAGAGGGTACCTGTCCCTGTTGGTCCTCTTAACGGCTTTCACCGTCGAAGATGGACTCGTCCCCTTTGTTCCCTTCATTTCCCTTCCGTGGGGAAAATGAGCATCGGTTTGGCATCTATTGCTTCGCTCCTTTTACCAGGAGCCTTTCCGCCTCGGGAAGGAGAATCAGCACGGTGAGCCAGTCTGTCGAATAGGCCGTCTGGGAAACGTCAAAGTCGCTCTTACCTACGGTGCGATTCATTTCGTCCAGCCACTCCTTGGTCTTGGCGAGCCACTGGTTCGCCTCGTCGGGGCGTCCGAGCCGCTGGCAGGCGAGCGCCAAGATCACGTAATTCTGACCGCGCCCCTTCCAGGTCGGGTAACATTTTTCCGAATCCTTGATACAGCTCACCGCCTCCTCATCGTGTCCCGCGCGGTATTGAGCTGCACCGGAAGCAAAGCGATACCAGGCCTCACGGGGATTCATGTCGGCGGAAACATCGGCTAATTGGATCGGCACGGACCAGTCCGTGACTTCGCCTGTCTGGAGCGTGCAAATGCGAGACAATACGTTGCCGATGAACGGATCGTCAACCTGGTTTTGACTGTTCAAGACGGCCTGGCGCAGTTCGCGGTAGCCGGCCTCATCCCCCGCGAGCAGGCGGAGGGCAGCCAGTTCGAATGTCGTAATGGTTCGCCAGCGCTCGTGGCTGTGAGTGGGAAGCTCCAACGTCTTCGTAAGGTCGGCGCTGGCCTTGGCCCACTCGCGCTTGCCCATCAAGGCGTGGCCTCGAGCATACCACAGTCGTGAATCGCGCGGCCGCAACTTGATGATGGCATCAAACACTTCCGGCCGCTGGACGATCTCCCTGCATAGGGGCGTCGCCGAAGCCGAGAGGCTGAGGTCATCGGGCAACTGTGCGAGGGCCTTGTCGAAACTGGCTGCCGCCTGGTCCCACTGGCTCTGGGCGACCTGCTTGCGCGCGGCCTCGATAAAGGTAAATGCCTCGCCATAGGTGATCGCGGCCAGCCCCCGCTCGCGAAGCGTCGACAGGCGCGGATCGTCCTCGGGAGTGGATCCAGTGATGAGCGTCTTAGCCTCGCGCTGAAAAAGGAGGCACTCCAGCCAGACATTCCAGTCAACCGGCATTGTTCCCAGCGGCCCAACGAGCATGGTCTTGATCCATTCGTCGATGGCTGCATCCCCCTTTGCCAGTGCTGCTTTAGCCTCCTCCTCCTGACGCAGATGATGCAGGGCGATCGCCAAGGGGAAGTAGTTGCTGCGATGAACTCCACCCGGCGAAGTGTATCCCGGCTCGGTGAATTCGCGGCTGCGGCTAACGACCTGTTCATAGCTTCCGGCTCGCAAGTGAGCGACAGCGGCGGCACTCCGGGTCCAAGGTTGGTTGTTCGCCGCGACCGAATTCTCCGCGCGACGTACCAGGTCAGCGGGAGATTCCACCCCATTGGGCGAGAGGTAAAAGGCTCGCACTAATCGATGCTGGGCTTCGTTCCAATCCGAGCTGCCGTACTGCCTGAAGATTTCCTGGCACGCCGCGCGATATCCCGGCTCGTCGCCGACATACAGCCGCAGCAGCGCGTGTTCGTGGCAGGTGTGTACGTGGGCCCGCTTAGACAGGCTCAACAACTTCGCGTAATCCTCGGCTGCCCGGTCCCAGAGGCCGACTTGAAGATACAACGCCTTGCGATGGACGTAGATCGTTTCCAGTTCGGACTGGACCTCGACTGCCTGGGCGAATTTGTCCAGCGCCGCAGCCCTGTCTTTCTGGTAGTAGAACTCGATTCCTTCATTGGCGAGTTCCATGGCGGTGCCGAGCCGCTTCTTTTCCGCGACGGCCTCTCGGAGGGCGAGTTGCTCACGAGCCAGGGCATGGTTCGCCGCTTGCTGGGAATTAGTGGCCCAAACGGTTAGACAGGCGCTGGCGACAAATCCGACCAACAGTAGCGCCACGAAAGCAGCCGCCGTCGTCAGCAAGCCGCGATGCTTGCGGGCGATCTTGCTAAAGCGATACATCAGCGATGGCGGGCAGGCTTCCACCGGCTCATCTTGGAGGTAGCGCTGCACGTCGCGGGCCAGGCCGTTGGCCGTTTCATAACGCCGCGTGCGGTCCTTTTCCAGGCATTTCATCACGATCCAGTCGAGCTCTCCCCGCACTAATTGCGACAGCCGGGCTGGCTCAGTCTGGAAGGCGGCGGCGACCTTGGGGAGCGAAGTCGATGTGCTCAGGCGGATGCTCGGCCGTGGCGGCTCTTCTTCCTTGATCAGCCGGACCAGTTCGACAAGGGCCGCATCCCGCAGCCGCTTGTGGTCCAGCGGCGTGGTGCCGGTGAGCAATTCGTAGAGCAGGACGCCCAGCGAGTAGACGTCACTCCGGGTATCGACGCCGTAGGCGTTCATTTCGGCCTGTTCGGGGGACATGTACTCAAACGTGCCGACCAACATGCCGAACTGCGTGAACAGAGTCTTGTCGGTCAGCCGCTGCTCGACCGCCTTGGCGACGCCGAAGTCAATGACTTTCGGAACCGGTTTGTCGTCGTACATCGTGACCAGGATGTTGCCGGGCTTGATGTCGCGGTGGATGATCCCTTTTTGATGAGCGTGCTGGATGGCATGGCAAACGGAAACGAACAAATCCAGCCTCTGCCGCAAGGTCAGGCGGTTGTCGTTGCAAAACTTAGTCAGCGGGACGCCATGCACCAGCTCCATGACGAAGAACGGCCGGCCCGATTCCGTCGTGCCGGCGTCGAGAACGCGGGCGATGTTCTGGTGGTCCATCATCGCCAGGGCCTGCCGCTCGGCCTCAAACCGGGCGATAACCTGCTTGCTGTCCATCCCGGGCTTGATGATCTTGAGAGCGACCCGGCGGCGAACCGGCTGCTCCTGGTCGGCCATATAGACGACCCCCATGCCTCCCTCGCCGATTACCTGCAAGAGCTTATAGGGACCGATGATCGTGCCGGGGCGCTCCACGAGCGGCTGGTCGGTCGTCACCGCGACCGGCTGGACCAAAAAGCTCCCTGCCCCGGTATGCGACTTAAGCAGCTTCTCAATGCGGCCCCGTAACTGGGCGTCCCCGCCACAAGCCTTCTCTAGGAATGCTGCGCGCGCGGCGACGGAAGGTAGCTCGAGGGCCTCCGTGAATATCGATTCTTCACTCGGGGGGGCAACGGGCATGAGGCAACTCCTGGCGGTATTCGGTGGAATAGGGGTCTCGTTCGCTGCGGGCTCTTACTAGAGTGCGTAATCCAGCCCCAAAATCTCTCACGATTCCGTCAAGAATCTAGGGAAGCCTCAGATTTTCCCGAAATTTCCTGGTGCAGCCAGACCCGGGCATAATTCCAGTAGCGATGGGCCGTCGCCGGGGAGATGCTCAGAGCTTCGGCTGCTTGCTCCATGGTCAGGCCGGCGAAATAACGCAGCTTGACCAGTTCGGCCTTCACGCGGTCCTTCTGTTCCAGCTTCTCCAGGGCGTCATTCAGCGCCACCACATCCTCCGAGAGACGCGGCGCAGCCGGCTCCACGTGGATGATATCAATCTGCTGGCGATCCCCGCCTCTCCGGAGCGAGTGGCGCCGGCGAGCACTTTCCACCAGAATGCGCCGCATCGCCTCGGCTGCCGCTCCAAAGAAGTGCCCGCGGCTGTTCCAGTGCTGAGCCACTTCCGCATCCACAAGTCGCAGGTAAGCCTCGTGGACCAATGCGGTCGCTTGCAACGTGTGCCCCGGCGCTTCCTGGAGCATCTTCTGCGCGGCCAAGCGATGCAGTTCGCCGTACACAAGCTCCAGAAGCTGAGCCGGCGCATGGGGATCTCCGCGCTCCAGATCGCCGAGAATTTGGGTTACGTCTCGCACGCTTTCCAGCATATCCGAAGAGAACACGGCAGGCAGCAAGAATCGTGGGGAAGCGATATGAAGACAGGTGCACTTACTGGAAGAGGGGCAAATCGGCGTTCGTCAAATAGGAGGGGAGGCTTATCCCTCGCCAATGGTAAAGGATTCTTGTGAATGCGTGAATAAATAGCCACTACTGAGCATCTAAAGGGTGCGGCGTTTGCGCGCCGGCCGGGTTTAGTCGGGCAGTTTGTTCCTTGGCAATCCGGTGGTAAGGGAAGAGTATGTGCCACTAAGTGGATGTATACTTGTGTATCTGTGTTTGAAAAAGAGCTTATAACAATGCTGATACATCCCCTGGATTAGTGAGGGCTGGGGGAGAATCAAGAAAGCTCGCAATGTATCAAAAGCGGCGCAAGTCAATGTGGCACAAGTGGCTGTAGGGGAATAGGTTGCGGCAAGTCAGTTGATTCATTCTGAATCAAAAACAGGTGCGCGAATCAGTGAATCATGTCCAGTAATTGCCAACTTATAGCCGAATGCGGTCCTGGTGGCGGAGGGCGGGGCGCAAGGGAAGAGTACCGGCGTGCAGAGTCACCGGCCAGCTTACTCAGGCCGCTCGCTGGGGAGGTCGGGAACAACGTCCACTGCTACCGAGAGGGTGCTTTGGCCGCCGCCGATGAGGACGCCTTGGATCGGGCAGACGTCGGCGTAATCCCGTCCCCAGGCGAGCGTGATGTGGCGGATGCCGGGAACCAGGTTGTTGGTGGGGTCCAGGTCAATCCACCCCGCACTGCCGCAATAGACGGAGAGCCAGGCATGGGAGGCATCCGCTCCGACGAGCTTGGGCGTGCCGGGAGGGGGCTCTGTGACGAGATAGCCACTGACATACCGGGCGGCGAGGCCGAGCGAGCGGAGGCAACTCATTTGCAGATGGGCAAAATCCTGGCAAACTCCTCGCCGACTCTGGAAAACTTCGGCTGGCTTGGTGAAAACGCCCGTGGCGTTCTGGTCGTACTGGAAATCGTGAAAGATGCGGCTGGTCAGATCCAGCAGTGACTCCAGAATCGGCCGGCCAGGGGGAAAGCTCGCCAGGCCATAATCATGAGCCTCCGCCGAAGAGTGGATGAAAGTGGAAGGGGGACAGAACTGGGCGGCGGCGAGCACTATTTCGTCCTGCGGTAAGTGAAGCTGCTCGCGGATTGTTTCCCAAGGGGGAGTTTGGGCGGGAGTGACTTCGAGTGGAGCGAAAACCTCCACTTCGCTGCGGGCAACAATGCTCAGCTTTTCGTGAGGAATTTCCACGGAGAAAAAGTGGACCTGATTGCCGAAGTAATCCAGCCAGCCGTTTTGGCAACTGGGAAGGGGCATGACATCCACGCTGGAGCGCAGGCAGTTCTGGCGGCCGGTGATGCGGGGCGTCAAATGGACCTGGTTTTGGCAGAGCGAAACCGGCTGCGAGTAACCATAGGTCGTGCCGTGAAAAACGTGATATTTCATGACGCCCGAACCGCGAAAGTCGCCGATAGTTGACGGGAAGCGGCGGTGTGGGTGAGGTGCTTGTGTGTGATGACGTCGGAAAGCTCGCGGAGAAAGCCCGCCAGCTTGTCCGCCAGGCGTTCCAAGTGGCCGCGAGTCCGGCCTTCGTCCACTTCGCCCAGAGCCTCCAGATCCGTCAGCCGCAACGCTCCGAGAGCAGCATACATGATTTGCTGGTCCTTGGCGGCTTGGACCACGTCGGCATGCGGGAGCGAGCCAAGGTGCTCGGCCAGGGCATTGAGCTGGAATCCGACGGCCCTGGGATTGGTCTCGTCGATGAGAATCAGGTCGAGGACGGGCGGAAGTTGCAGGCTGGTGAGGTATCGGTAGCGATAGGTCATCGAGCTGTCAAAGATTTCCAAGATCACTTCCAGCAGCGGCGAAAGTTCGACTTCCGCGGGGACGAGCAAACGCTTGACCAGTCGCAACGAATACAGCGCCCGTTCAATCCGCCGTCCCACGTCCAAGAACTGCCAGCCCGGTCCGCGAGTCATGTTCTCCGTGGCGAGCCCGCTGAACGCGGCCAGCAGACTGAGCATCTGGTTGAGCAGCAGCAGGATGTCCCCCAGCCGGTCGCGGCGGTTCAGCCAGGGAAAGAGCAGCTCCACATCGAGTTGGTTGACGATTCGCCAGCTATCGAGCGAGAGGCGGTCGCGGACCAGGGTGGCTGTCTCGCGAAGAGACTGCAGCGAGCTTTGCAACCCCAGCGGACGGTCGTCGAAGGTGAGCGCGGAAACTTCGCGCCGGAGATCCTCAAAAGGGTCAGGTGAATCTGAGTGATGATCCGGGAGTTGCGACTCGCCCTCCTCGCTGAGCGCCTGCACCAGCAGCCAGAGCTCCGTCAGGCCACTCGGCTCCAGGTCGTTCGTCAGCCGGACCACGGCGCTCCGCAAGTGGCGGATGATTCCCTCGGCTCGTTCGACATGCCTGCCGAGCCAGTACAAATTGTCGGCCACGCGGCTGGGAAGGTCGAAGGGGCTGCGCCGCAGCTCCAGTGCGGCCCGATGGGGACGGAGAAGCGTGACGGCATCCACGGGCGTGTCGGAGAGAATCCAAACGTCCTTGCTGGCCTGGCCGGAGGAAACCGATTCGGCCAGGGATTCGGAAGTGGGAGCCACGCGGGCGAGACCGCCGGGCATGACGCTGTAGGTGCCGTTCGTGGCCGCGGCAAAGGCCCGCAGACCAACTCGGAGCGGAGCGACGCCGTTCTCGCTCCAGGCCGGCATGGTCGAATGGTGAATCGGCTCCTGGGCAACGAAATCGGCCGGCGAAGAGCGGATGCGGCTCAGCAGATCTTCGCGCTGCGATGCCGTGAGCTGCCAGCCGTGGATCGGCCGTTCCCAGCGATGCATGATCGCGGGGCGAATGATGAGGTGGTCGAGATTCGACAGGACGAATCGGCAGGGCTCTGGCTGCCCGCACCACCAGGTGGGGACGGAAGGGAGAACCAGTTCTTCGCCTAAGAGCTGGCGGCAGGCCGCTGGCAAGAATGCAGCCAGAGCCGGCGCTTCGGCGACTCCACTGCCGAGGGAGTTTGCGACGAGGACCTGCCCGGTGCGAGCCGCCTGCACGAGGCCGGGGACGCCGAAGAGTGAATCCGAGCGAAGCTCCAAAGGATCGCAGTCGTGGTCGTGAGTGCGGCGGAGAATGACATCGACGGGAAGCAATCCGCCGAGCGTCTTCAGAAACACCTTGCCGCCGCGAACCGTGAGATCTCCTCCTTCGACCAACGTGTAGCCGAGGTAGCGGGCGAGATAGGCATCTTCAAAGTAGGCGGTGCTTTTGGGGCCGGGTGAGAGGAGCACGACTCGTGGATTGTCCCGGCCGCTGGGGGCGAGCACGGCGAGAGAGTCTCGCAACGTGATGAAGAACGACGCCAATCGCTCCACATGCAGGCGATGAAAGTCGCTCGGCAGCGTGCGGGAAATCACCAGCCGGTTCTCGACGGCATATCCCGCGCCGGAAGGCCCTTGCGTGCGATCCGCCATGACGACGACGCTGCCGTCCGGTTTACGGGCGAGATGGGCGGCATACAAATGCAGGTAGACATCCCCTGGTGGGCGGATGCCGTGGCAGGGGAGCAGGTAGCCGGGATGGTTGAAAAGCAGTTCGGGCGGAAGGGTGCCTTGCTTTAAGAGTTCTCGCGGGCCGTAGAGATCGGCCAGCACGCGGTTGAGGAGGGTGGCACGTTGAATCAATCCGCGAGTGAGCTTCTGCCATTCCCGCAGCGTGATGAGGAGCGGAATGGGGTCAAGTTCCCAGGGGCGGCCGGCTCCCTGGGGAGCGCCGTAGAAGTTGTAGGTGACCCCGTTTTCTCTTAGCAGCCGGCGAGCTTGCTCGCTGCGTTGGGCCAGACCTTGGGGCCCGAGCTCTTCCAATCCTTGCACGAACTGCCGCCACGATTCGCGCAGCCGTCCCCCCGCCGTCAGTTCGTCAAACGCTTCCGCAGGTGGGACATAGCCGGAAAACAGTCCGCTTGGAGGCAGCACCTCCACCGTCCCGGTCGATTGCATCATGCGTGGATCTCAAACGGAGGGGAACCCTCCCAAAAAGGGCCGCTTACTGCAAGTAGCGTAATTGCTCCAGGGGGGCGAGTAAAGTTCAAGTCGAGCCTAAGGGTCGAGGCTGGCGAGCTCGTCGGGCCGACGGAGGTCGAGTGTCAGGGGATAGTCGCGGTTCTGTTCCACGGGCGGAATCTCCAATTTTCCGCCGGTATGGCCGAACGAGAAGAACCGCGCGGAGCGGCGGCCTTCGGCGGCGTAGGCATTGACGGGAAAGTCTTCGTGATGCCTGCCGCCGGGATGGGCGACGTGCCATTGGCAGCCCCCGAGCGAGCGGTGGTTCCAGGTGTCGAGAAGGTCGAATGTGAGAGGCGAATGAACTCCAATCGTGGGATGCAGGCAGGACTCCGGCTGCCAGGCACGGAAACGGACGCCGGCGACGTATTCCCCCTTGGTGCCGGTGGAATGGAGCGGCACGCGGCGGCCGTTGCAGGCGAGGACGAATCGCGAGTCGGTTAGACCGCGGACCTTGACTTGC